>ERZ808252.332-NODE-332-length-47671-cov-4.636215_pt1 | contig 47671 bp, 40 predicted proteins | sample MGYA00521242_ERZ808252 | MGnify/ENA primary metagenome ERZ808252 (study PRJEB31516, sample SAMN03275581) | gut metagenome | biome: mammalia-associated habitat; material: feces | host: Papio cynocephalus | place: Kenya | collected 2012-08-07 ...
AAAGCAACCATAGTTATTTATTACTTGATGGAAAAAATTATACGCAGAGTAAAACCATTTATGATAGTTTTGCAACCGGGGATGTTTCCTTATCGAATAAAAAAAATATCAATGATTATTATCTTGTTGGAACTCAATTATTTGTTTCCAAAACAAATATCAATCCAACTATTTATAACCAAGTAAATAAAGCTGAACTTATAACTGGTCAAAAAGATAGTGACTTCTCATTATATAATTTGACAACTGATGAGATATATACAGCTTCTTCAGCAACAGATATCAAAAATAATAAATATTCAATCGACTTAAATTTCATTGTTGATGGTGACTATCTTATTTATCCAACTAATTTATCTGATAGTGTAAAAAAAGATAAAAAAGATTATTATCCATATTCAATAAATAGTGATGAAACTATTTATCTTGAAGGATATACATTACCCAATAAAAATGGTTCAAGAAAAAAAATAACTATCAAAAATAATTCAGTCTCACCCTATACTCTTGTTTCTATTTTTGATGCTGGCAGTGTTTTACCTGCTTTATATTATGATGCAGTTATTTATAATGCAAGTTATGATACAGCGTTAAATTCACGTGAGAAAGATGATAATTTTGTAAATGATGTTGAAACTAATATTGTTTCTAAAATTCAAGCAGAAACTAACAATATATATTCAATTAAAGTCTGCTCTTCAATATTAGAAGCCAGAAATTACCATAGTGCACTAAGTATAGCTTTAACAAATGAAGCCGATATTTTAAGATGTTCGAAATTTGTTGAAGGTCATTATTTAAATAAGGGATTTTCTTCTAGTGTTATAAGTGAAATTGATTCATTTTCACTTGTTGGTTATGATAAAGATCCAGACATTAGAGAAAACATGGGCTTAATTAATGAAGCTGGTAGTGCTTTTGCAAATGTCATTGGTAATAATCTTTTCACTAAAGATGATTCAAGGGTAGTTAAAGAATCATTTTTAGTATCAAAAGATCGTTTGCTTGAAAAATATAATATTTTATTCAGAACAATTATATAAAGGAGGGTTCAGTATGAGTAAATGCATTTTAGTAACAGGTGGAGCTGGGTATATCGGCTCGCATGCAGTTAAACTTCTTCTAGATGATGGCTTTGATGTTGTTGTCTTTGATAATTTATCAACAGGTCATTTTAAAGCAGTCGATAAAAGAGCTAAATTGTTTGTTGGTGATATCAGAGATAAATATGCTGTCAAAGCTTTATTTGAGCATCAACATATCGATGGTGTGATGAATTTTGCTGCTAAAATTATCGTTCCAGAATCTGTTTCAAATCCTATTTCTTATTATGACGATAACATTTTTGGTGTTTTAAATTTATTAAGAGCATGCAGTGCTTATAATGTTAAAAACTTTGTTTTTTCATCAACAGCAGCAGTATATGGAACATGCTCTTCTGACCCTATTAAAGAAGATCATCTTTTACATCCTGAATCACCATATGGTTTTACTAAATTTGTTTCTGAAAATCTTTTGATTGATAGTGAAAAAGCCTATGGAATCAAACATGTTATTTTCAGATATTTTAATGTTGCTGGTGCTAGTAAAGATTCATCAATTGGTGAAGCTCATCCTGTTGAAACCCATCTTATTCCAGTAACAGTCAATTCTTGTTTAAAAGATGAAGAGATGACTGTCTTTGGAAATGATTTTGAAACAAGAGATGGAACGTGCTTAAGAGATTACATCCATGTTTTAGATTTAGCTAAAGCTCATGTATTAGGTATGAAATATCTTTTAAATGGAGGACATAGTGATGTCTTTAATTTAGGAAGTGAAAACGGATATACTAATTTAGAGATTGTAAATACTGTTTCTAAAGTCTTAAATAAAGAAGTTAAATATCATTTTGGACCTCGAAGAAATGGTGATGCTGCAAGTATTGTTGCAAGTAACGTCAAAGCTAAAGAAGTATTAGGCTGGACAGTTGATAATAATTTGGAAGACATGATTAAAGATGATTATAACTTCAGAAAAAAGAATCCATCACTATATGGTAGAAAGACATATCTTGTTCCTAAAGGTTATAAATCAATTCTTTTAAAATACTCAACCAACAATAATGTTACTAATCTTTATGAAGATTTAGAAGTGGAAGATGTTAGAAATCTTGCTTCTATTTCTAAAAATATCAAATAATTAGTTAAAATTTTATTAATCTTGTTATTATTATGAAAGCAATTATTGTAAGTGATATCCATGATGATTTAAAAATAACTTCTTATCTGATAGATAAAGTTGATAGAGAACATTATGATAATATTCTTATTGCTGGTGATATCGGTTATAATTCAATAATTGAATTTAATAAAATTGCAAGTAAAGTAATTGCTGTAAAAGGTAACAATGATTTTTCTTCTTTTACAAATAGTGCTAGTTTTCTTCTTCCTGAAGTAAATTATTATGTGTTAAACAAGAAATTATTTGTTTTAACACATGGTGATAGGTTATCTTTTGATGATTATATGTATTATTATGGAGACAAATTTGATGTGTTTATCTCTGGACATACGCATGTATCAAAAATAGAAAAAGTAAAAGATAAGATCGTTTTAAACCCTGGAAGTATTTCTTATCCAAGAGATGGAATGAAGACTTATATGATAGTTGATGATAATTTAATTAAACTTGTTGATTTAAATGAAAATATCATCAAAGAAATAAATTATTTGGAGGCAGTATGAATTATTTAATAGCATCTGATGTTCATGGTTCACCATCAACACTTAAAAAACTAATATCTTACATTGATAAGTTTGATGTATCTAAAGTTTTTTTGCTTGGTGATTTATATTATTCAGGTGCTAGAAATATTCCACCAAGTGATTATTTTCCAAAAGATGTTGTCTCATTATTAAATTCGATTAAAGATAAAGTGATCTCGGTTAAAGGTAACTGTGAAAGTGATGTTGATTTGATGGTATCTGAATTTGTGATTGCTGATGATTTATATTTAAATCTGTTTAATAAAGATATCTTTTTAACTCATGGTCATAAATATTCATTTGATAATCTACCTAAGTTTAAATGTGACATTTTTATTCAAGGCCATACTCACATTTCAAAAATTGAAAGAAAAGATGAAATATTATTATTAAATCCAGGTTCAATCACTTTACCTAAAGATAACAATAAATCATTTATGATTATGAATGAAGAAAAAGTCACTTTATATGATTTAGATAGTCTACAAGTATTGAAGGAGGAAATATTATGAGCTTAAATGACGATGTGATAGTTAAGCATTATATATCTTCTTTTAATCAAGAACCTTTGTATTCAATGAAGTTTGGTTTAAAAAATATCGATGTCAAGATTCATATTTTCTATCCAACTGAAGAATATGACTTTTATAAATTATGTACATCAGGTTGTACTTATCTATTAAATGATAAAAATGAATACATGATGTTTTTATCAAAAGATGTCCCTGTCAATAAAGGCTCGGTTGATGATGAATTTATCTTTTATCCTCTCTTCCTTTTAAAAGCTTCACTTATTGGTTTAGATAGCAAAGTCGATATGTCATTTTATGATGTGAGTGATTTAGAACAAGGCGATGCAAAAGGTGTGATGTATCTTCCAAGTCAGGTCATTAAAGATGCATCGATTATGAAACTTGATTATGAAGGTAAAAAATATAAATTTTTACAAGTCATGCCTTTGACTGAAAAACAATATCAGAAGGCAATAAATTCGAAGCTGACTGACTTTGCTGAGATGTTTTACACTCATGATGATAAGTTCAACCTTGTTAAAATGAAACCATTTGCTGATGATTTTATTAAAAGAGATGTAGTAGTAGAAAATGATAATGCTGTATAATAATAGATAGGTTTACATTCTTTGGGGGATATATTATGAAAAAAAATAAAAAAATATTAACTTCACTTTTGCTTTTAGGTTTACTTTCTTCATGTAGTGTTATTAAAAATAATAATAGTTCGATTTCATCTTCAAGCACTTCTAGTGTTGAACCTGCTCCAACTGATAAATCTACTACTGAAAGTTCTTTTAACTATGAAATAGTTACAGCCAATGATGGAACTGAAACCATCAAAATAACTGGTTTAAAAAATGATGACTACAATAATATTATTCTTCCTGATTATATTAACGGCAGGAAAGTCACTGCTATAACAACTGATGCTTTTAAAAATAATTTAAATATCAAGTCTCTTTATATCAATCAATTTATAACTTCCATAAATGGTAATTACTTTTTAGGATGCGATAATTTAGAAAAGATTGAAGTATCTCCAGATAATAAATCGATATATTCTAGAGATAATTGTGTTATTTCTAAAACAACAAGTACATTTAATAGTGATAAGGTTATACATTTTTATTTAGGTTGCAAAACATCTGTCATTCCAACAGATATTGCTGATTTATTTTTATATGACTATGCTTTTGCTGGTGTTTCTTTTACTAAAATATATATACCAGCAAATGTCACTAATATAATGAATCAAGCTTTTATTAAATGTAAAAATTTAGAGACATTTGAAGTTGCAAGTGATAATCCAAAATATAGTTGTGTCAATAATTGCCTTATTGAAGCTGAAGGGACAAGCGGTGATACAACTGCATATGGCATTGTCATGTGTGGGACCAAGAATTCAACCATTCCAACTGATCCTAGTATTAAATATATTGATGGTTATACATTTAATGGAATTGATATTAAAGAATTATACATTCCTAAAAATATCATTTCATTTAAGCCTTATTCATCTACATCAGTATGTTTTAAAGAATCAGGTCTTGAAAAGATCACATTTGAATCAGGAAGCAATATTACTGATGCTTCTTTAAATCAACTTTTAAGAGGCTTACCTAATTTAAAAGAAGCTCATTTACCTGATTCAGTTGTGGATTTATCTAAAAGCAGTAACTACATTGATGATTGTCCAAATCTTGAAAAAGTATATATTCATAGCAAAGTTACTGATGTAAATTATTTATCTTTTAAAAATGATCCTAAATTAAAAGAAATAATCATTGAAAATAATCCATATTTTAAGATGGAGAATGATTTTTTAACCAAGACAGTTAGTAGTGCTACAAAATATGTATATGGCTATTTTGGAAATGATGAAGACATCACTATTCCTGATGGAGTTACTTATATTGGAACATATGCATTTAACTATAATAATAAAATTAAAAAAGTCACCTTGCCTGAAAGTGTAACTACTATCAATCAATATGCTTTTTCTAACTCATCATTACAAGAAATAATTTTTAATAGTAAAATAACAAAAATTAATGGATATAGCTTTTCTAATTGCGTAAATTTAAAAACATTCAATTGGCCAAGTACAGTTACTACAATCCCTGATTTTGTTTTTATTGGAGCTGTTCTTGATTCTCTTGTAATTCCTCATGTAACTGTTAATAACAAATCACTTGCTGGTGCAAATATTAGACATGTAGAAGTTGATTCTAATCATGCGTCACTAGCATGCAATGATGGATTAAACATAACTAATAAAGCTGGAACTGAATTATTTGCAGCCTTTACAAATGAGAATGGATCAATAGTTGTTCCTAATACTGTAAAAACTATATTGCAATATGCTGGCTATGGAAGAGATATGAAGACTTTAATAATACCATCATCGGTTATCACTATTCAAGGCTATGCATTTTATAATACAACTAATTTAAAAACAGCTGTTATGGGAGATAGTGTCGATGGTATCAATGCTTATGCCTTCTATAACTCTGGATTAAAAAGCATCAAATTATCAAATTCTCTTAAACAACTTTATGGTTCTGCTTTTGCTTCTTGTAAAAATTTAACTGAGATCTCTCTTCCTGATAGTTTAACTAATTTCTCATCTACAAATATTTTCCAAAATTGTGAAAATTTAATCTCTGTCAAATTACCATCTAAAATAACTAGCATACCTGATTCAACATTTTATAATTGTATATCATTAAAAAATGTAGAAATGCCTTCTACTATTACAAGTATTGGCAAGAGTGCTTTTAATTACTGTAAATCGCTTGAAAATATCAATCTTCCATCATCTTTAAAAACCATTAATAATTCTGCTTTTTATAACTGCAATAAATTGAATGTTAATTTGACTAATCTCACTAAATTAACTTCAGTTGGAACTTATGCTTTCTATTTATGTAACTCACTAAAAGATGGTTATATTCCAAATAGCCTTACTAGTTTAAGCGGTAATATTTTCTATTCCTCAAAAATTGAAAGCATCAATATTCCAAATAGTGTCACTACAATTGCTGTATCAGCTTTTGCTTATACTAAGAATTTAAAATCACTTATAATTCCAAGCAGTGTCACTTCTCTTAGTGGTTCTATTATTAATTCTTCAGCTGTTGAATATGTTGAAATTAATAATCCTACAATTACAGTAGCAACTAGTGCTACATATTCATCAGGAACCACTTTCTATGGTGCAAATAATTTAAAAGAGATCAAATTCAAAGGTACACTTGATCAATTTAAAAATGTGTTTAGTAATTCTAAAGAAAAATTTATAAGCAACTTCAATGATAAAGTGTTTAATATCACTTATTTAGATGGTGAAAATTATAAAACCATCTCATCTAGTGATATTGCTTGGTAATTAAAGTAAAAGAATAAAAAGCTCTTTACACTCTAATATGTAAAAGTTATTAAAAATACCTTAAAAAAGTAGCCAAACCGTTGAAAATGCGGGGGGGGTATTTTATAATAATATATAGATTGTAAGGAGCTTTTTTAATGAGAAGGACAAAATTATTTTTAACTTTAACTGCATTATCACTTTTACAATTAGGTTCATGCAGTAAAAAAAATGTTAATTCAGTGACTTCATCAATTAGTTCATCATCTTCTACACCTTCTGTTAATCCAACTGAGGAAGAAGTTGTATCTAATGAAGATGATTTTGATGTCACGTATTCAACTGTTGATGTGGTTTTTATAAATGGTTTACTAAATGATAGTGTAACCAATCTAATTATTCCTGATACTATAAAGGGTAAAAAAGTTACTGGTTTATTTTCAAATGGTGGATATTATGATAATTTACATTTTGCACATAATTTAAAATTAAAATCTATTACAATTGGAGCTAATTTTGAAAAAAATAGAATTACTAATAAATATTTTGAAGGGTCGACTAATATTGAAAAAATAAGCGTATCAAGCAATAATCCGTATTATTTTGTTAAAAATAATTGTTTATTTTATAAAGATAGTGATGGAAGCAATGTTTTAACTATGACCATAAAAGGTTTTTCAATTCCAGAAGATGTAGCTAATATTAAAATTGCTAAAGATGCTATTGCTTATCTAGATATTGATAAATTATATATTCCTAAAAATGTTATTTCTATTGACGATCAAGCTATACATTCTAATTATAATTTGACTGACATCACTTCTGATAATGATATTTATAAAGTTGTTGATGGCTTCTTGGTTAAAGATGATACTTTAATTCTTTCACCATCTGTTGAATATCCTAAACTTCCTTCAACAATTTCTAAAATAGGTCAAGCTGCTTTTGCAGGTACTAAAATCAAAGAATTTACTTTTTATTCAAATTTGAGCTTTGCTTCAAACAGTGACAGCAATATTATTACTTTTAAGAATTCTGATTTAGAAAAAGTGACTTTTGAAGATGGATTTTCTTGCCCTGAATCATTTGATTCAGCATTTTCTTCTTGTAAAAATTTAAAGGAAATTGAAGTGCCATCGGGCATTACAGAAATTAAAGCATATGCCTTTGCTAGCTGTATCAATTTGGAAAGCATCAAGATTCCAAATTCTGCGACTAAGATAAGCGGTGATGCATTTATTAATACACCGAAGCTTGAAAATGTATATTTTGATTCTACCAATACAAATTTTAAATTTGAAAATGAATGCATATTAAAAGGTAGTGAATTAATTGCACTTCTTTCTCATAAAGAAACCTATGTATTTGAACCAACTGTTATTATTTCACAAACTTCAATAAATGGTTTGACTGGTATAAAAAATTTGGATTTCAGTAATTGTAATTACAATTTACCTAGTTATAAAATCAAAAATTGCAAATTAAAGTCGGTAATATTACCAAATGGTCCTTATTCTTTAAATCAGGGAACATTTCAATATTGTGAAATTGATGAAGTGATAATTCCTGAAAGGTTTGATAAAAACTTTTCAGGTAGTTATTTTTCCGATTCTATTGTAAAAAAAGTTACGGTTAAAGAAGGTAATCAAACGTATAAAGTTGTTGATAATGCACTTATTAAAATAGCTACTTCAGAGCTTTCTTTTTATCCAAATATTGATTCAGAAACTGAGGCTAAAATACCAGCTGAGGTGCTTAAAATAGGTGCTTACTGCTTTGCACATAATAAGAATTTAAAATTTATTGATATTCCATCAACTGTAACCGAAATTGGAAATGGAGCATTCCAATATAGCAATATAGAAAATGTTATCATTCCTTCATCTGTTAATGTGCTAGGGAATGCTATATTTGCTTGGTCTAGTCATATGAAAGAAATCACTATTAACAATCCTAATATACAGTTGACTAAAGATTCATTGATTCCATCTTTAACTGCTAGCTCTTATTCAGTCATTCATTTTAACGGCACTATGGTTGAATTTAAGAAACTATTTAACAATAGTTTAAATACTTATAAAAGCAATTTTATTTCTGGAAATGGTAAAGATACTTTAAGAGAAGTAGAAGTTAATGATTCGTCTGTTGAAGGTGGTAAAAGAATAGTTAAAGTCGAAGATATCATTTGGTAAAAAGGAGAATAAAAACATATGAAAAAAAACAAATTATTATCAGCGGCGTTATTATTTGTAGCAATTGCTGGTTCATGTTCTAAAACAACAAATAGCAATTCGAATACAGTTATATCAACATCAAGCAGTTCATCTTCTTCATCTTCATCAAGTAGTGGAGAGATAATACCAACGGACGCTAAGGAATTATTTGAACTTACTTTAGTTACAAATGGTGAAGGTACACCAACTCGTTATGAAATCAATGGATTAAAATATAAGAATTTAAAAAATGTGGTTATTCCTAGTGAAATTGATAAAGTGCCTGTTAAAATAATCACAAGCAGTGCATTTGAAAATACTGATATTGAATCAGTGGCTATTCCACTTGTAAGCTCTGACTTTGATATTAAAAGCGATGCATTTAAAAATTGTAAAAAACTTACAAAAGTTGAATTTATATCAGGTGATACGATTAATATAATTAGATCAAATGCATTTGAAGGGTGCACTTCATTAAAGGAATTTGTTTTTCCAAAAACTTTTTCATCATCACTTGCTAATTGTAGGTTTATGTTTAAAGATTGCACATCTTTAGAAAAAGTTGTTCTTCCTGCAAACACTAATACAACAGAAGGCAGCATGTTTTATAATTGTCCAAATTTAAAAATAGTGACTATCCACAAAGGTGGTAGCAGTAACCTTATTTTTACTGATAATTATATTTTAAGTAGTAATAAAACAACTTTGGAAGTTGGATGGAACAAAGTTGAAATTCCTTCCACTGTTAAATATATAGACTCTTATGCATTTTGCTGCGGAATAAGTGATGATACTTTAGATATAAATCTTACTTCATCATATTATGCTGTTAGAGATAATGCATTTGCTAATATCAAATGCAATTCAGTAAATATTTCTAATGTTTCTTCAATAGGAAAGTATATATTTGAAAATAGCAATATTAAAAAACTTACGCTCAATTATTCAAATACTATCCTAACAAATTGGTTTTATAAAGCTCATATTGGAGAATTTAATATTGGCAATTTGTTAACTTCTATTGCATTTAATAAAGGTGAAACTAGCACTGATAGTGAATATTCCATATATATGAATATTGATCAAATAAATGTAGTATCTAATAATCAATATTTTTACACTTCAAATAATTTTTTGATTTGGAATGAAAACAATAATAGAAAAATTGCAGCTTTTGAATATGGAAATAAAGAAGAATATTATATTCCAAATGAAGTTCAAGCAATTGGTCCTAATTTATTTTATAAAAATAATACTGTAAAAAAAGTAACAATGTCTGACAATGTTACATCTTTTATTAGATTGGAGAATTCATCATCATATGTTTCTAAAGCTTTTTCATATTGTGATAATTTAGAAGAAATTGTTTTTTCAAATAATATAGCTGACAATTCTACTAATGGTTTTCCTCAATTCGGAGTATCTAATTTACCTAAATTAAAAAAGTTTAATGTTCCACTAAATGTAACAAATATTCGTCCACTATCTTCCTTTGATGTATTACCTTCTTTAGAAGAAATAGTTGTTCCTACTGGTCATAAAACATATAAATTTGAAAACAAATGTTTGACCTATACTAATCCTACCACTAATGAAAAAACTGTTCATCTAGTTTGTAATGGTTGGTCACTTCCTGCTTCAATTACAAAATTAGGTGAATGGTTTAATAATTCAACCCCTGCTGATCCAGATTTAGTGTTACCAAAGGAAATTACTGAAATAGTAACTTTTAATCTTTCAGCTACTAGAAATGCACTCACAAATGTAAAAATCAGATCTTTAAAAACCAAAGCTGATGAAATAACTATTCCAGCTACATATTTGCTTGCAAATAATGACATCATTACTTCTATTGAACTCAGTAAAATAAATTCACTTATAGGTTCTGCAAAATATGTTTACCAATATGAACTTCTTTATAATTTGCCATTGCTTGAAGAATTTAAATTAAAGATGACACTGGAAGAAATAAAAGATTTAATGAAGAGATCATATGACGCTAAAGTATCTAAATTCACTAATTTTTCACAATTTATTGCTGAATGTCCTAAATTGAAAGAGCTCACTATATTGGATGAAACTAAAAATTATTGGATTAAATGTGCTCTTAGTGACATCGATATTTCTGACTTGATATAGGAGGATAAAATATGAAAAAGAAAATGAAAATATTTACTTTAGCATCACTATTAACTTTTGCTAGCTTATCTTCATGTAGTAAAAAAGATAAAGTTTCTTCATCTGTTACAACTTCAATATCAACATCTACATCATCAACTGATTCATCAACCAGTTCAAGTTATGTACCAACTAAACTTGATGAAATAGTTTCATTTAAAGAAGAAAATGATGGAACTGTTTCAATTTCTAAACTTCTATATAAGGAAGTTAAAACACTTGTGATTCCTGAAACATATAATAATAAAACAATATCGAGTGTTGAAACTAATGTTTTTGAAGATTCATCAATTGAATCAATAACTTTTGAAGGAAGCACTGCTTTAAAAAATTACTCATTTTCAAATTGTAAGAACTTAAAAGAAATCAAGTTTTTAAAAACTGACAATGTATTTTATTCTTATGTATTTGACGGATGCACTTCGCTTGAGGAAATAGTTCTACCTGAAGAAGGTGATATTACAGATTCACATTATCTTTTTAACGACTGCACATCTTTAAAAAGAGTGAAATTACCTAAGACTTATAACACTTTTTTAGAAACTGATATTTTCCGAAATTGTACTAATTTAGATGAAGTCACTTTCTATGAAGGAAATACTAAATATAAAGCTGGAAATCACTGCATTACAAATATTGAAGGCACTGATTTATATTTTGGATATAAAAATTTAGATATTCCAACGACAGTAACTAGAATTGTTACAGGTGCTTTTATTTACAATAATTTAAATTTGTCTGATGATTTAGAATATACTATTCCAAGTCATGTAAAAACTGTTGATGTGTTAGCTTATCGAGGCTTAACATTAAAATCATTTACTGTTCCTAGTACAGTGACTACATTTCAAGAATTTAATATGTCCTATTCAAATATTGGCAAAGTTGTTTTGCATAATACTACATTTTTTCAATCTTCTTTTAATCAATCCCATATCGATTATCTTTTTATCGGAAAAGAAGTAAAAAATCGAGATGATGCTAAAGAAGCTAATTTATCATACATTAAAGACATAGTTGTTGATCCTAATAATACAGTTTATTACACAAGTAATAATTTCTTGATGATGAATCAAGGTGAAAAGAAACTTGTTATGGCACCTTATGGTCAATTAGAAGTATATAATATCCCATATGGTGCTACTAATTTGCATATGAATTTGTTTTGCGGTAATGAATATGTAAGAAAAGTAACGATGCCAGATACTATAATTAGATTTGATGGTTCTAGTTCAAATAACTCTAATTTATTTTATAATTGTCCTAATTTGGAAGAATTGAATTTATCTGAAGGCCTGGTCACTTCTAGTTCTACTAATAATTTATACAAGAATGCGATTGTTAATTGTCCAAAACTAAAATCACTCAATATTCCCCAAAAAGTAACTGAATTAATTAATGTACTTGGAACAAATACTGGTTTTGCAAATTTAACAGGTTGTACTGGTATTGAAAAAATTACCGTCACAAGCGGAAACACATCATATAGTGTTTCAAAGAATTGTTTGATACAAAATGGTAAAATTGTTTTTGTGGCTAATAAATTTTCAGTTCCAACAGGCATTACTCAACTTGATTATCTTGTTCAAGGTAAAACACTGACTAATACTTTTACAGTTCCTTCAACAGTTACGAGTATATTTTCTAAAACTTTTTATGAAGTTAAAGAAGTGGAAACTATCAATATAGAAGGTGATATAGCAATATTTTATGCTGATACCTTTAAATCAGATACATTAAAAAATGTGACTATTAAATCTATATCAAATCTTAATAAAGGTGCTTTTATAGATTGTCAAAACTTAGAAAATGTCAATATTAAAATGACGCTAGATGAGTTTAAGGCAAGCATGAAAAAAGGCAATCTAAAAAATATAAAAGAAGCCTTTAAAAATTGTCCTAAACTTAAAGGTATCAAGCTCGCTGACGAGACTAAATCATTCTTTGAGTTTTATGATCTTGATAGTATCAGCGTTGAAGAATCAAATTAAAATTATATAAAGGAGCTAAAAATGAAAAAAAATAAAATCTTACCAGTAGCCTTATATTCGTTATTATTAATATCATGTTCAAAAAATGTTAATAATAACAATTCATCATCTATATCTATTTCTACTAGTAGTTCTACTCCAGTAGAAAATAAAAAAGTGACCACATCATCATCTTTTATTTATACACTTTTTACTGATAACAAAACTGCTTATGTAGAAGGACTTGATGATGATTCATATACACATGTTGTTATTCCAGATTACATTAACGGCATTAAAATTACTGCTGTTAGTTCATCACTTTTTAAAAATTGCACCAATGTTAAATATGTTTATATCAATTCTTTTATTAAAAGCATAACTGGTGCAACATTCCAATATGTTAGCGATACTATTTTAGAAGTTGAAATATCACCTGATAATGAAAATTTTACTATTGAAAACAATTGTATTGTTTCTAAAAATCCAAGATATAATAACAGATATGTCTATTTTTGTTATGGAGATTTTAAAATTCCAACTGAAGTTCCTGTAGTACTATATGACTCATGCTTTGCTTATAAAAAGAATTTAAAATCAGTTTATATTCCTGAGAATGTAATCAGTATTAATGAAAAAGCTTTTCAGTATACATCTAATTTAGAAAGTATTGAAGTATCTGAAAATAATCCTAATTATCGATCTCTTAATAATTGCTTAGTTGATAAAAGTAAAGTTGTAACTGGAACAATAAATTCAGTTATACCTACTGATCCATCGATTACTAGCTTAGGACTTTATAGTTTTTGTGGATCAAATATAAAGAAATTATTTGTACCTAAAAATATAACAAGTTTACCATTTGCTGGTAATAATGCTGTTTCTTATGTTTTCTATGAATCTGCTCTTGAAGAACTTGTCTTTGATGATGATATAAATTTAGGAAAAAATGGTTTAAATTATACAATTAAATATTTAAATAATTTGAAAGAATTTAAGTATCCAAAATCAATAACTCAATTAACTGAAAGAAACGCAATAAGTAATTGTGATAATATTGAAAAAGTTATTTTACCTGATAATGTTACTTCTATCACTGGATCAAGTTTTTATATGTGCCATAATATAAAAGAAATAGTTTTAAATAATAATCCATCACTTGAAATTGTTGATAATAAATTCTTAGTTTATACAAAAGCTGATAGTACTAAAACTCTCGTTAAGTATTTATCTAATGAAGCAAATGTGATGCTTCCTGAAGTAGATGAGATTGATTATTATACTTTTTCATCAAATCCTTATATTAAAGAAGTTACTTTATCAAATACCATCAAAAAGATTGGACAATGTGCTTTTTGGAGATCATCGCTAGAGACTATTAATTTTAATGATGCTATAACTTCAATAGGTGATAGCTGTTTTAGATATTTAAATAATTTAAAGACATTTACCTGGCCAAAAAGTATCACTGAAATAAAAAATTCGTCAGTAATCGGTGATTCAAAAATTGAAAAATTCATTCTACCTAAAGAAGTAACTAGTGTTAATAATAGTTCCTTTTATTTGACTGATGTAAATGAATTAGTTGTTGAAGAAGGTGGGAAATTTTCTTCTAAAAATAATTGCTTATTTAATAATGATACAAAATCAGTTCAACTTGCCTTTCCAATAAAAGGAACAAAAAAAGTAGTTCTTCCAAGTGGAACAATAGGAAGTGGAAGCTATGCTTTTACAAGAGATATTGAAGAAGTAGAATTTAATGATGAATTTATTCGTTTTGCAAATTATTCATTTTGGAACAGTTCAATAAAACATATTGAAATTCCAGATCAAGTTGTAGAGATTCCTAATTACTGCTTTACTAGGAGTGCAAAACTTGAATCTATTAAATTAAGTAATAACCTGACGACAATAGGAGATCAAGCTTTCAGTTCATGTAAAATGTTAAAGAGTATTGAAATTCCTGATTCTGTTACTACAATAGGCAGTTCAGCCTTCTCATCTGCTGGAATTGAAAGTATTAAGTTATCAAATAATATAAAGGCATTACCTACTAGATTATTGTCTAATTGCAAAAATCTAAAATCAATATCAATTCCTGAATCAGTAACTGAAATTAGTACTTTTGTGTTTGAAGATACAAATATTGAGGATATTGAAATTAAAAATCCTAATATTACTCTTGCTGCTATCTCATTTAATACATCATCTATTAAGAGAATTAAATTTAATGGAACGATTCAACAATTCAAAGCTTTATTCCACAATAGTGAAAGTGAATTTATTGATAATTTCAAATATTCATCTGCCAATAAAGAAAATAAATTGGAAACAATCACTCTTCTTGAAAATGGAAATGAAAAGACAGTTGATGTTTCTATTATTTACTGGGGGAATTAATTCAAGTTTGTCACATGTAAGTAATCTTGATACTATCTCTATTTTTTGATAGCACTAATGTATATATTGATCATCACTTCTTGGATTTTAAATTTTTAATAGTGTTTAAATATCTTCACAAGTTATATTTGATTAGAAACTAACACACTGTTTTAAATTTAACTTCTTCTATTTTAAATGAAATAAATATGATATATACAAAATAATTGTATTGATATTTAAATTTTGAACGAATGATTTTATTCCTTGTTATTTAATGAAATCATTTTATCAGGTGCTGAAACACCAATAAGTGATAAAGCTTCTTTTAAAACGATTTTACTTGCTTCAACAAGACCAAGTCTTTGTTTGGTTAATTCAACATTTTTATCATCGATGACTCGGCAAACGGTATAAAATTCATTGATGATACTTGCAAGAGAATAAACGTAGTTTGTTATCTTATATGGTTCATTTTCATTTAAGGCTGATTCAATAACATTTGAAAAATCACGCAAGGCAATTAAAACATTTTTTTCTTTCTCATTTGTTAAAAGATCACAATCATAATTTAATGGATAAAAACTTTGCCCATTATTTAAAATACCATTCAGTCTAGCATGAGTATATTGAACATAATAAACAGGATTTTCACTTCCAAGTGATTTAGCTAAATCAATGTTGAAATCAAGATGAGAAGAATTTGCACGTGAGACAAAGAAATATCTAGTTGCATCAACTCCGACTTCTTCAATAAGCTCTTTCATGGAGATTGCATTACCAGTTCTCTTGCTCATTTTAAACTCTTCACCATTTTTAAATAATCTGACCATTTGAACAAGTTCAATATGCAAGATATCAGGATTTTTACCAAGTGATTTCATAGCTGATTTTAAACGAGCAATATAGCCATGGTGATCAGCTCCAAAAAGGTCAACTAAAATATCATATCCACGATTATATTTATCTAAATGATAAGCAATATCTGGAAGAAGATAAGTGTAACTACCATCTGATTTGACTAAGACGCGATCTTTATCATCTCCATCTCTGGTGGTATTTAAAAATAAAGCATTATCTTGTGTGTAACAACTGGATTTTAATTTTTCTAAAACCTTTTCAATGTCACCGCGGTCTCTAATTGCTTTTTCAGATGTATAAACATCTTGATCAACATTAAAATCATGAAGATCTTTCTTGATATTATTCAGCAATTCATTTTCAGCAAAAGTTTTGATTTCATTATAATGAGAATCAATATCTTTTAAATATGAATCTTTAACTTTATTATAAAGATTATTTGCAACTGTGATTATTTCATCTCCATGATATCCATCATCTGGTACTTTTTTATCAATTCCACATTTTTGAAAATATCTTGCGATGACAGAGTCAGCTAAGTGATCAATTTGATTTCCGGCATCATTTATATAATATTCTCTGGTTACATCATAACCTGCTTTTTTATAAATTCTTGCAAGACAATCACCAATCGCTGCTCCGCGAGCATGGCCTAAATGAAGAGTACCAGTAGGATTAGCAGAAACATATTCAATATTAGCTTTTTTATTTTTACCTACTATCAAATTGCCATAATTTTCTTTTAATGAGATGATTTCTTTAATGACTGAACCAAGTTCATCTGCTTTAAGAAAGAAATTTAAAAAACCAGGCATAACAGCTTCAGCTTTATCTATTCCATCTAACTCAAATACAGAAGCAACTTTTGTAGACAAGTCAAAAGGTTTTAAATTAATTTTTTTTGCATTTTTCAAACAAACATTAGTGAAATAGTCACCATGTTCTCGTGTATCAGATTGTTGAATAACAATTTCATCAAGTGCAATTTCTAAACCTAAATCTTTTAAAACTTCCTGTAACTTTAATTTGATATTTTCATTAATATTCATATTCACCTCTACTTAATAATTGAGACAACGCTATAACAGACAATGGCTTTATTTTTGCCAATGCTATCCACTTTCTCATGGGTGTTAGCATTGATAGCAATTTTCTTTTTATCAATAGTTAATAAAGAAGATAGTTTATTTTTAATTTCTTCTTTATAATCTTTTAATTTTGGCCTTTCTAAAACGATGTCAATTACAATGTTATTCAATTGATATTCTTCTTCTTTTAACATACTTAAAGCTAAATTTAAGATATCAACTGATGGCATATTTTTAGTTTTATCAAGTGTATCTGGAAAATAAGAACCAATATCTTCCTTTCCAAGGGCCGATAAAATAGCTTGCGATAATGAATGTAAAACAATGTCACCATCTGAATGAGCATCAATTTTCTTATCAGAAGTAACTTTCACAGTTGCAAGAAGAAGATGATCGCCTTTTATAAGACGATGAATATCATATCCAAATCCAACTTTGAAATCTATCATTTCTTGCTAGCTCCCGCTTTGATATATAAAATATCACCATCTTTTACTAAGTAATCTTTACCAACAATTTGAAGCTTACCATTCTCTTTTACTTTCAGTTCACTTCCGTATTTAATTAAGTCATCATAAGCATATACTTCAGCTTTGATGAATGTTTTTTCAAAATCAGTATGAATTATTCCAGCACAATTTGGAGCTGTATATCCATCATGGAAAGTCCAAGCTCTAACTTCATCACTTCCACAAGTAAAGAAGGTTCTTAATCCCAATTGATGATAACTAGCCATTGTTATTCGATCAAGACCAGTTTGGCTCATGCCAAGGGAGTCCAAATATTCTTTTCGATCTTCAGCTGAAACTTTAGATAATTCTTCTTCAGTTAAAGCCGAAACAGGTATACAGATAGTATTTTGACTTTCAGCATATTCTTTTAACCTTTTATAATAACTATTATTTTCAGGATTAGCATATGATTCTTCATCGACATTTGCAACATATAGCATCGGTTTTGAAGTTATCAGATTGAAATTTTTTAAACATTCTTTTTCATCAATTGATAAAGGACAATCTTTCGCCATTTTTTCACTATTAAACCATTCAAGCAATTTTTTAATGGCAGATACTTCAAGGAGTTTCTCCTTATCTTTAGTCATGATGGCTGTTCTTTCAATTTTTTCAAGCCTTTTCTTTAAGACCTCCATATCAGATAAGATGAGTTCTAAATTGACTTCATTTAAATCAACAATAGGATCAACACTTCTTCCATTATATGTATTAATTAATGAGGAATCAAAACATCTGACTACATGAATTATCATATCAGTATTTCTGATATTTCCTAAAAATTGATTTCCTAAACCTTCACCATGACTTGCACCTTTGACAAGACCAGCAATATCAGTGAATTCAAAAGTAGCTTTGACTTGTTTTTTAGGTTTGAACATATCAACTAATGCATCAAATCTTGGATCATTTACTTCAACAACACCAGTATTTGGTTCAATAGTTGCAAAAGGATAGTTTTCAGCTAATACATTAGAATTAGTAATAGCGTTAAATAAAGTTGATTTACCAACATTTGGTAATCCGACAATGCCTGCAGTTAAACTCATATATACCTCACAATTAAGAAACAATTATATCACAAGAAGCAGCTGGAAAATAATTAGATAGTGTCTTTCCGCCTCTTATAATCAACGTTTTACCTTTTAAAAGTTTTAAATTATCAAAATCAATCAATGAATTTTTAATAGCATAATAAACATTTGAATTATTTTCAACAATGTATGGTTTGTTATTTGCATCATAGAAAGTTAATTTAACACCTTCTTTTAAAAGCATATAAATATTCATTTCATTATCTTTATCATTTAAGCTTATTGAAAATGGGAATGATATTTCCTTAGTCAGTTTGCTATCTAAATAATATTTATATGGTAGATAAATGACATCATTTATGATTATATGATTTGATAAAATGGAATAATCTTTCTTATCAATATCAGTACTTTTATTGATGTTGATTGTTTTAATTTCACTTCCATCTAAATTTAAATCAGCACCTAGATATGAATAAATATTTATTTTCATTTGATAAAGAAGTTTGATGTAAATGGTTATATCATTTGTTATTGTTGAAAAATCAACATCAACTTCTTTATTATTTTCATCTAGGTAATAAATTTTAGAGATAACAAAATCATTTTTTAAATCACTACTATTAAAATCATTTCTCATTATTTCAATTTTGCTTTCAATTGTATCTTCTTTTTTGATTAAAAAGGTTTTATTAGGTAATTTATCTTTTGTGTAATTATCAGGATAAGTAAAATTGATTGATAAACTCAGATCATCATCATAAATAGCAAGTAAGGTTATATCGTTACTTGAAAGAGGTAAACTAGTTATATATTCTTTATTATTCAAGGTGAAATATTTGAAACTTGTATTTGCTTTAGTTGGCGTATGCTTGAAGAAGAAATCATCATCTAAAATATCATTTTCATAAAAAATGAAAGATTCAGTTAAGTTATTATCAACTTTTCCACCATTATAATCTAAAGTTACATTCACTTGTTTTTCCCATTTAATATATAAATCTAAATTTAAATCAACAATTGAAGTATCAAGATAGAATTCTTCAGTAAACTGATTATCAAGGTATAAACCAGCATATCTTAAATTGTCATAGTAATGATATCCAACAGTTGAGAAGTCGACATTCAACCTTTCTTCAATACCTTTATAAATATCATCTTTGATGACTCTATTTTGAGCCTTAAACTGATATGTATTGATATTTGGAAGATTAAAATGAATAGTGATGGTTGGAAAGGAAGTCCACTTAGCATATAAAGTTATTTGCTGACTCTCATCATAGGGAAAAACCATATTTTCCAAATTGAATTGTTCTTCAAAACGATATATCCCGTCCTCTTTTGAATTATCAAGAACATATTTAGTTGAGACATCATCTTCCTGTTTGATAAGTGGTTTTTTTAAATACCAATAATCAAATGACATATCTTTAGCAGTAGCCGTTGGAAGATAATTACTGGATACTATTTTCATATTGGTGTAACCATTCAATTTATTATCTTGAAAATAATCAGCATAAATGGGATTAACAATTTCACCAGCATTATTTGCACCTTCTGTCAAATTGAATGTAAAAGACATACGAGGTTCAAAATAAGCATATAGCGTACTATTACCATATGGATAATAATAGTAAGAATTATTGTCTTCCTGATTGACAATCTTTCTAACTTCAATGAAGTTTCCACCTTCTAATTTTTCTCTCCACGAAACAAATGTATAACCTTCTTTAATTGGATCAGGAATTGATATTCTAACAGGTGTATTAGAAACACCTTCTAAGTATTCAACATTAAAATTTGGATCTGAAAAAGTTCCACCATTTAAATTAAAATAGATTCTTCCTTTAGTATTCTGTTTGCAAGAGGAAGAAAAAGAAGCTAAAAAAAGCATAAAAAATGATATGAAATTTTTAAATCTATTCACATGTTAATTATACTTCAATTGTGCTTTTTATTGAAGAATATTAAAGAAATAATAGACAATAGTTTTTAATAATGTATTTATTAAAATTTGCTTGCTTCTAATGTTAAATTTATAAAAGCAATAATGTATTTATACAATCACAATTAAGTGGTAATTTGTTATCAACTTGATTATATTTTTGAATCAAAGATTGACAAAGTTTCTATTTTTAAAATCTTGAATATCGAGATAAAAATAATTAGAGCTGAAGCATTATGTAATAAATTGAAGAAGCAATATTTAACATATTTGCAGGCTTATTATATGATGAAACACGATAATAAACCATTTAATTAAATATCTTTTATCACTATAAGAGTTAATAAGAATGATTTTATTCGTAAATTTATAATTATAAATAAGTTGCCTAATATTGCATATTTGTAATATAAAAGACAAATCTTATAAAAAACAGCAATTTTTATCAGTAAGTCAACAAGTAATAAAGCCTTTTAGTAAGACATTAGTTTTTATTTGCTATTTAAATTATCACCTTCCAGTAGAACCAAATCCACCCTCTTTTCGATCATTATTTAATTCTTCAACTAAGTCTACTTGAACAAAGGAAGAAAAGACTAATTGGCAAACTTTATCACCCTTTTTAATTAATATATCATCTGGTGTTAAATTGATTAAACAAGCTTTGATCTCGCCTCTATATCCACTATCAATAGTTCCAAATTGAGTGATTATTCCTTTGATATTATTACTAGATCTTCCACGAAGTTGACATTCAATTCCATCAGGGAGTGATATACCAAATCCAAGAGGAATAAGTACGGGTTTAAATTGCTTTAATTTATAATCATCTAAAGCAAAACAATCAAGACCAGAATCATTATAATGAGCAGCAAATGGAATTTTAACATCATCATTAAATTTAATAAATTTTATTTTCATAAATTAAACCTCAATAAATACAGATAATTTTAACACATAATTTATATGTGCAGAATCTTAATATTATATTACTATATAAAGATTTCATATTCTAATTAACTATTTTTTAATTATTAATGATATAATTAAACGTTTGTAATGGGGGCCTATTATGAAAAAGAAAAAATTTGTTATTCCATCTATATTACTAATTTCAACAGTCGCACTTTCTTCATGTGCTAAGAATAAAATATCTGATAGCGTTGTTTCTAAATATAAAATAACTTTTGATACTGTAGGTGGTAAAATGCCATCATATATAGGCGATAATTATCAAAAAGAAGGAGATAATTACGTAAGAGAAGTCGAAGCTGGCGAAGTGTTGGGTAAACTTCCTTCACCTAGTAAAGATAATCATATTTTCTTAGGCTGGTTTTTAGGAAATGAAACAAGTGATGGTCAATTGACTTCTATCTCAACAGTAAATAGTGATGTGACAGTTGTTGCAAGATATAAAGTAGATACTGAATCTATTTATTTAGATTATGATGCTGAAGTCGGATTAAATGAAGTTTTTACAGTCACTGCTCATTTAGCTGATGAGCTTATAAGTCAAGGTGTAACTTTTGCAGTTGAAGATAATAACTGCGTTGTCAAAGTTAATGAAAGCTCTACATCTTTAACTTTTAAAGCAATCAAAGCTGGTAAGATTAAAATCACCGCTACAAGTGCCTTAAATCCAACTAAAACTGCTAGTTGTGAAATAATTATCAGCTCAGGTTATACTTTAGAAAATGTGATGAGTAAAATAATTGATTATGATAATTACACATATACTGGTTTCACTTTAAAAGAAGGGCAAGAACAGGTTGAATCCGTTTTAAAAGCAACTTCTAAATCAATTTCACAAACCGATTCACAAGGCTTAGCTGTTTTTTCAAAAAATAATATTCCTAGGTTTGGAATCACCTACCATACAGATAGCAATAATACAGCTTATTATATTGATTCTAAAAATGAGAAAAATATCAATGAAAGAACTGCCTTTAATACAACTATTTCACGAGTTTGTACTGATTATGGTGTTTTAAATAAAAATAATTTCCAAGGAGTCAACACTTCTAATTTAAATCAATCTGGTGATATATTTGGATTTAAGGCATTAAATTCTAAATGGTTTTCTAAATTGACTAGTGAAGAAAATAATAATGTTTATACAATTAAAAATCCAACCGATGTTAATGAAGCTATGGTTTCAGCAGCATTGCTTAAAATGACAAGTCCAGCCACTTATAATGATTTAGTTGGAATCAGAGTCAATGACAACTTCCCTTATTTTGAAATTGCTAAAAGCATCACCACTAAAATTACAATTATCAGTGATGAAGCTATTTTTGTTGAAATAGTCAAAGGCAGTGAAACACATTATGGAAGATTATCTAATATTGAAAAAACATCTCAAAGCACTGAGATAGCTTATTTTGCTGATAGTTATTCTAAGACATTTGCTAGTCAAGCAAATGCTGACTTAGAAAAACTAAGCGGCCTAGGTGGAATTAGAAATGAGGAAGTAACTGTTAATAGCACCAAGTACAATATTAAAACTTTTTTCAATCAATTCTATATCTACACCTATTATCCAGATGGATATATAAAAGCTGAAAATAGTAATGCTATTGTTGAATCTAAGAAAAGATATATCAAAGATGGCAAAGAATCAATAGTTGGTTATATGGCACCAAATAATCGTCAAGGTGTGTATTCTTTTACATTACCATATTATAGAAATGGTTTAGATAAAGAAGGTGTAACACGAGATGTTAATGCCTTAAAGTTTTCAGATTCAGCAGTCATGAGTGGAAAAATTAGTGCTAACTTCAAATTAGTAAGCAGCTCTGATTCTTTCTATAAATCAACAAATCTTAAATATACTTTCAATTCAAGTATGAATATTGAAGGTAAAAGTTATATTATTTCCTATAATGATGAAGTTTACAATCAATTTGTTTTGCCATCAGAAAGAGATACAACTTCCTTAAGAAGAATAACCGCTATTCGTTTTATTAAAGATGGAGACAATATAACCAGTTATGAAGTTAGAGTCGGCCATCTTGAAAATGGAGATGCTGAAACATTTGATCACGTATATACTTTCACACAACTTGGCTCAGGATATATGACAAGTGATTCAACTGGCCTTGTTGATTTGAAAAATAATGGTACTGAAATTCATAACAAAATATATAACAATAATATATAAAACTATTTTTTTAAACTCTTATATATATCTTCAAAAGAATGGAATTTTCCATTCTTTTTATATGAAATAACTTTATCAAGGATGACATTATTTACTGCATCGTAGATATTGCTATCAGCTTGATTTTGACTTTCTTTTATCTTGTTTATTAATTTATCAACATCAAATAATTCTTCTTTATTCATATCTTTAAAAGTGAATGAACTGAATAGTTCTTCTTTTAAATCATATTTATGGCAGATTGAAGTTAAATCTCGCTTTTTTAAAAGAAGTGCAGGTCTAAAAATAAAATAACGTGCATGTCTTTCAATAGGTTTTAAAGCTTCTAATTTACCTTTATGTAAAATTTTATACATGATATATGTTATTTCTTCATCAAAAATATCTGGCAATATGAAAGATAAATTTTTAATGTTAAGTTTTTTAAATTTTAAAAATTCTAATATATTTTTAAAATCAGATTCCTTTTTATTCATTTTTATGAATTTAATATTTTTATCATTGAAGCAATTTATGTTTAAATTGCTTTCATTTAAAAAATTTAAAACAGTTAAATCAACGTCTTTATAAATATATTTTATTGATAAGTATGTTGAATATAAAATAATCAATTGACTTTCATCATTTAAAATAAAATAAGTGTTTTTTGAATATGAAAAGAAATCATTTTTACCTATTTCTTGTAAAAATTTTCCAAATACTTTTTGTTTATACAAAGTAGTAATATTAATAAGTAAATCGTTTAAATTTTTCATTCAATAATTATACTTTATTATTAAAAATATGAAAGCAATTTAATGATATGTATTATAGCCATATGTATAAAATGAAACAATGCTTAAAATAGAAACAGCGATAATAACTAATGATGATAACAAGTAGATTGTATCAATATTTTTTATTGTTTTTAATTTGTTAAAAATAGGAACTATTTTATTTTTATATTTGACTATTCTATAGATTGTAATGCTATCAAAAATAATAATAGTTATTAGACTGATATATCCTAGATAGTACATATTAAAACTGATGCCAGTGTTTTCATTTATCATAGGTATGCTTCCTAATATAGAAGCAATTAATAATATGATGTATAAAAATGTTAATATGTTTTCATATAGAAGATAATGCTCACTATTTGTTTCAAGTTCTTCTTCATTATATGGGCAAAGTGTCTTCATCATTTTAGAATTGTTTAATGTAAATAAAGCTTTGGATATAGAAAGTAATGCAATAGTTGAGATGATTGTTGAAGGTAAAAGGTAAGAGATATTGTAACAGAGTGAATAGATGACATTAGCAATTTGAAAATCAGGTTTGAGCTGACTTACATCACCTGTCCAACTTATAAGAACGCCAGAAAAGAAATGACATATAAATCTAAGTAGTCCAAATAAGATCATTGAATAGAAAAGAGATGATGCTTTATTTTGATAATATTGTTTTCTAAATAAAGAGCAAATGATAGAAGTTGAAAAAGCTAAAAAGTAATCAAGAATTAATGACATGAAATTATAAGAAAATCCACCATCAAAAACAAGATTGATTAAAGCAAAAGTCACTGATACAAATAAACCATACAATGGGCCAAGAGTTAAATTAGCAAGTGCTAAAAACATCATCACCAAAGATATGCTTCCACCATTTGGAAAGTGAAGCAAAGGAATCACATATTTTGATATAGCAGCAAATATAACACTAAGAGCTAAAAATAAAGCAGATAGTGATATTTGATAAATACTTTTACGATAGCTTTTCATATTATTTCCTCCATGTAACTAACATAAAAGAGAAAATAAATGATGATATTTACTCCCTACGCTAGTATTAACTAACAGGTTCAAAGCGTCAGATTTTAATCTTCTCAACAATAAGTTCCGCTGTAAACATCTCTATTATACTCTAACTGCACGATGATGTTAAATTAAATAAAAATAACCAATTAATAGCAATACAATGTAGATAAATTTATATTTATTTAGTATAATTATAAGGTTGAATACAAACAGGAGAAGAAATATGGAAAATGAAATTTCATTAGTAGATTGTGCTTACAATGTAATGAAAGCATATTATAAATCAAAAAAGAAAAAGAACACTGTCAAAGTGCCTTTTACTGAGCTTCTTTTAAAAGTTGGTGAAGAAAAGGGTATAACTGATCAAAATCAATTATTAAAAATGGCATCAAGTTTTTATACAGCTTTAACAGTTGATGGCCGCTTCTTTCAAAAAGAAAACAACAACTGGTCACTTAAAGAATATGAAAAATTTGAAGATATTCATAAAGTTAATGTTACAAGTGATGATGATATTGATGATATTCCAGAAAGTGAAATCATTGATGAAGATAATAGTGCCATCAAAGAAGAATTTGAAAATGATGATGACGATGATGGTGATGATAAAGTCACAAGTGCTGATTACAATATCGATACTAGTAGTGAAGATATTGATGAAAATAACTAATCAATCAGCTTTTAACTATTTGCCTAGAAAAAGATTCTAGGCAATTTTTAATTAATAGGAGAACAAATATGGATGTTGAAAATGAACTGATTAAGAAAATAGAAGAGAATGACTCAATTGTTATAATTGCACATAAAAACCCAGATGGAGATTCAATTTCTTCTTCATATGGCCTTAGAAACTTTTTAAGATTACAATATCCAAGTAAGAAGATATATTCAACATCAACTAGCCCTAAATATATTAGTAGTCTAGTTGAAGAAGTTGATGATATCACTCAAGATATTATCGATAAATCATTGATTATTGTAGTTGATGTTTCTGATATAGATAGAATTGAAGATCAAAGAGTTGTTAATAATAAAAATATGATCTGTTTTGATCACCATATCTTAAGTAAAGAAAACAATATTTTAACATTAAGAGATACTTCTTTTATTTCATGCACTTTGCTTCTTGCTGATTTTTTATTAAGGCACTATCAAAATATTGATAGTAAAACTGCCCATTACTTTTATTTAGGTCTTACAACTGATAGTGGGCGTTTTCAATTTGATTCTTCATATAAAACATTATCTCTTGCTAGCAAATTAGTTGAATTTGGTGCTAGACCAAATGAAATATATTTGCAGTTATATAAGCAAACATCAGAAGAACTCAGATGGCGTAGCTATGTCTATTCACATTTTAAATTTGATAAAGATGTCACTTATTTATGTTTCTCATTAAAAGATAATGAAGAATATCATTTTGATAAGGAAACAGTCAATGGGACTGTCAATTTGCTTTCAGCAATTGATGATCATTCTATCTGGGCATATTTTATTCAACAAGATGATAATTCAATTAAAGTTGAACTGAGAAGCAATAAAAGAAATGTTCAGAAAGTAGCTTTAAAATTTAATGGTGGTGGACACCTATTTGCAAGTGGATGCAAATTAGAAGATTTTTCAAAAGTACAAGATGTATTAAATGAACTAAATGAAAGTGAGATAGTATAAGATGTTAGATTTACAATTAGTATTTAAGAAAATGCAAGAAGCCATCATAGAAGCTGGCAAAGAAATCATGAGATTATATGAGAATAAAGAATATAAAGTTGATATAAAAAAAGATGATTCGCCAGTCACGACTGCTGATTTTAATTCCAATAGAATAATTCATAGTAAACTCGATATTTTTAGCGATATTGCTTTTTTATCTGAAGAAGATATAGATGATAAAAAAAGACTCAATTCAGAATATGTCTTTATTTTAGATCCACTCGATGGTACAAGTGATTTTGTAAATAGAGATGGTTCATTTTCAGTCAATCTTGCTTTAGTGTATAAAGGTGATCCCATCATTTCATTTATCGGTTTACCTGCTTTAAATTCATATTGTTATGCAATTAAAGATAAAGGATGCTATGAGGTGAATGAAAATAAAATTAGAAGGCTATATTGCTCTAAAAAAAGAGACGATTTGATTCTAGTTGAAAGTATGATGCATACAAGTAGCAAAGAAAAAGAAGTTTATGATAAAAATAGAAGTAGAATAAAAGATATTATCAAAGCTGGTGCTTCAACAAAAGCTTATTATATTGCAAGCCAAAAAGCCGATGTATCAATAAGATACACTTCAATGACTAAAGAATGGGATACATGTGCATGTGATTTGATTGTTAAAGAAGCTGGTGGATATTTTGTTGATACAAACTTAAAATCTTTTAAATATAATAAAGAAGATGTTTATAATCATGATGGATATTGCATGTTCAATATTAAAGAAAATATAGATTTGATTAAATAAATTATTTAACTATTTTAAGAGCGTCTTCTTTGAATTTTATAATGCCTTTGTCTGTTAAAGAATTAGTGATCATATCTTTTAAAACTTGGTATGGAATAGTTACAATATCTGAAGCATACTGAGCACATTTTTCAACTTGCTTAACATTTCTAATTGAGGCTGAAATTATTTCAGTTTGGAAATTATAAATATGCTTAATCTTAACGATGTTATTTAATATTTCAAATGCATCTTGATTATCATCTAAAAGTCGACCAATAAATAAAGAAACATAGGTTGCTTTACTTTCCATTGCAAGAAGTGCTTGTGATACTGAAAAACATAAAGTTATATTTGTTTTGATTCCTTGATTTGATAATTCACGGCATAGTTTTAATCCATCATAGGTCATAGGAACTTTGATTACGATATTTCGTGGATTGATTTTATAAAAATTTAAGGCTTGTTCAAGCATCTCATTATAAGTATCTTTAGTGACTTCAATTGAAATAGGCCCGTCAACAATTGAAGAAATATTTCTGATAGTTTCATCAATAGAACTATTAGTTTTACTGATCAGTGTTGGATTTGTTGTAACACCTTTTATCAATCCTAAATTTGATACTTCTTTAATCTCTGATATGTTGGCACTATCGATAAATAACTGCATAATAGTTTCCTCCTTTATTATAATGTTGGAGCTTGAGGATTATTTTTACCATGAGTAAGAATTGAAAATAATCCTAAAGATAAAAATGAATTATATTTAGCAGCTAAATTATTATATTTTTTGTATGGATAATTATCACTTTCACTATCGATAAATAGATATTTGTTAATATCTTCATAATATTTAGCAAATGGTTCTTTTTTTCTGATTCCTTTTTCTTTTAATAATTTTTGAAAATAGATGAGCAAGAAATCAGTTTGTTGTTTAGCTTTAGACATATCTACTCTTTTAGAACTTAAAAGATCATTTTGCTCATCAACAACAACCTTTATATTATCTTTTAAATGGTAATTAGAAGCTTCTAAAACAGCTACTAAATCATTTACAAATTGCATTCTCTCTTTTTCATAAACAATTAAAGAATCTAGTTCACTGAATGCTTTTTTCTGAACTCTTTTCATTAAAAAATAGATGACTAAAATTGCTATGACATAAAGACCAATCATAGAAAAGATAATGATTACTAAAAGTTCCCATGTAGGTAAAGAAGCAAGAGTTATCAAATTTAAATTATTCATATATCACCTCATTGATATAATTATTTTAACATTAAAATGATAAGATAATAACTTAAAAGTAAACATCTTATTAATTTGCTAGTTATTAAATTCGACACTGATATGTTAAAATTTATTGATAAATGTATGAAAAAAGATAATTATTTGGTTTTGCTATTAGCAGGTGATGGTAATAGATTAAGAAAAGACATTGATGAAAAGAAACAGTTTCATCTTATTTTAAATAAACCATTATTTTTATATCCTCTTATTTCTTTTATAAAAAGCAATGCTTTTAAAAAATATCTCCTTGTCATATCAAAAAGTGATGAAGAGTTGGTTAAAAAAAATTTACAAGATAACAGAATTGATACAAAAGATATTATTTTTATATATGGTGGAAAGACGCGAAATGAATCGGTTAAAAATGCTATCAGCTATTTAACTGATAAAGCAAATGATGATGATAAAATTTTTATCCATGATAGTGCAAGAGCAATCATTTCCATAAAAACTATTTATAAACTTGTAGATGCTATAAATAAAAATGATTTTATAACATCGGCTTTTCCTATTTATGACTCAATTATTTTGAAAGATAAACTCGAATATATAAACAGAGATAATTGCTATCGAGTATCAACACCACAAGCTTTTTCACTTGATGTCATCAAAAAATGTTATGAAAAATATGATGACAAGGCAACTGATGATTATTCTAAAGCTATTAAATTAGAAGGAAATTATAAAACAGATATCGTTAATATACCTTCTATTTCATTTAAAGTAACAACTATTGATGATTTAATAATGCTTGAAAGCATAATTAAAAATAATAAAGAATATCAAATATAATGAATTAATGTTTAATTATTTTAAAACATTAAATAATAAACTATACAATCATTTATTAAATTTTGATATATAATATAATCTCAAGATTTTGGAGGTAGTCAGTATGGTGACTTTAAAAACTTATGGGAATGTCTTTGATAAATTAGACTTTTCTAAAGCAAATAGTAAAGCTAGTGAAATAGCTTCAATGATCGATAATAAAACTGGTGCTGGAAATGATTTTCTAGGTTGGACTGATTATGCAAGCAAATTGACTGTTGAAGAGATTGATGATATTGTTTCAACCGCTAAAAAAATTCGTGAAAATTATGATGCTTTAGTTGTTATTGGAATCGGTGGATCATATTTAGGAGCTAGAGCAATTATTGAAGCATTAGAAGGATTATATCCTGAAGATAAATTTGAAATAATCTTCTTGGGTAATACTCTATCCTCTACTTATACTGCACAAGTTTTAAAACATTTAGAAAATAAAAAGTTTGCAGTCAATGTTATATCAAAGTCAGGAACCACAACTGAACCAGCTGTTGCATTTAGACTTGTCAAAGATCTGATGATTAAAAAATTTGGTGTCAATTATTTAAAAGATGCTGTTATTGCAACAACTGATAAGAAAAGAGGTGCTTTAAGAAGTGAAGCTGATCAATTAGGATATAAAACATTTGTTATTCCTGATGATATTGGTGGAAGATTCTCAGTCATCACACCTGTTGGTCTTCTTCCAATTGCAGTAGCTGGTATTGATATTAAAGAATTCATTCGTGGAATTAAAGATGGTGAAAAAGAATATTCAGTTCCATCTCTTGAAAATCCAAGTTATAAATATGCTGCTACTAGAGAAGCTTTAGCTAGTCAACAACATTATCATACTGAATTGTTTATAACATATGAACCACAAGAAAGATTCTTCCAAGAGTGGTTAAAACAACTAATTGATGAATCTGAAGGAAAGGAAGATAAAGGCTTATTCTGTTCATCTGCTATCTTCACAACTGATTTGCATTCAATCGGACAATTTGTTCAAGAAGGAACACCAACTTTATTTGAGACTATCATTGAATGTGACAGCCCATTACAAGATGTTGTCATACCAAGTGATGAAAAAGATTTAGATAATTTGAATTATTTACAAGGTAAAAAATTATCATATGTCAATGATAAAGCATATCGAGCAACTTTAGATGCTCATTCAAATGGTCATACACCTTGTAATGTAATAAAGATTGATAAGATGGATCCATATAATTTAGGAAATCTTGTCTATTTCTTCTTTAGATCAACAGCTTTTGGTGCATATCTTATTGGTGTAAATCCTTTCAATCAACCAGGTGTTGAAATTTATAAGAAAAATATGTTTAAGCTTTTAGGTAAACCTGAAAAGAAATAAAATATTGAATTGGAAGTGATTTTGCACAAATTGTTTAAAAAATTTATTGCATAATCACTTCTAGTTTGTTACAATAATTCGGCTTGGAAATTAGGGATGCTTAGCTCAGCTGGTCAGAGCATCGCCTTTACACGGCGGAGGTCGGGGGTTCGAACCCCTCAGCATCCACCATCATAAGCAATTATTTGGGTAAGTAGCGAAGTGGTCAAACGCGACAGACTGTAAATCTGCTGGGAAACCTTCGGTGGTCCGAATCCACCCTTGCCCACCACTTATTGGGGTATAGCCAAGCTGGTAAGGCAACAGACTTTGACTCTGTCATGCAGTGGTTCGAGTCCACTTACCCCAGCCAACTAAATAGATGACTCGCTAGCTCAGTCGGTAGAGCACTTGACTTTTAATCAAGGGGTCAGGGGTTCGAATCCCCTGCGAGTCACCACTATTTGCCCAGGTGGCGAAATCGGTAGACGCGCAGGACTTAAAATCCTGTAGACTAATAATCTGTGCCGGTTCGATTCCGGCTCTGGGCACCACTCCTATATTTTTTTCATATTTTTTTGAAGATATATATCTTAATATCTTAGTTACCCTCCTTTCTATAGATATAGCAGATATATAAGTACTCTCCTTTGTACATATGTGTAGACCTGATACTTAGTATCAGGTCATTTTTAATATTTTAGATAAATCAAACAACTATGATTTATCTTATTCAAATATTTTTTTAAAAATAGCTATTGATAAATAGTGATGCCAGTTTTCCTTGCACAAATAATAACACTAAAATAAAAGATAGTGAAAGGCTTAATTCGACTATTTATTTTGATGATAAAAATATAATTGTAACAAGTGACATACAAATTCGAAAGCTTGTTGTTTGTTGAAAGAAAAACTCTTTATAAATCAGTCTTTAAAAAGTTATTTCCAGCTAATTTATAAATTAAAAAATAACTTGATATAAATAATAAAATCCCGAGAGTAAGAACTGAAATTTGAGTTAAAAGTGATGGCAAAGTAGAGTAATCATTTATAAAAAAAGCTGCTTGAGGAATAAGAATAAAAACCATCATTATTAGGACTATTAAAAACATAATTATAATAGTTGAAATAGTCGTAGGTAAAGCTGTTTTATCAATCTTTTTATATACCCAAGGGATAAGAATAAGATTGAAGATAGTATAGATAAATAATACTATTCCATATAAAGCTAAGTTGATGCCTAAATCATTTAAGATAATTGAACTAAGTAAATATTTTCTTATTAATGCAAAAGGGATAGAAATCAATATAGCGATGATTTCAATACACATAATATATAAAATCCTTGCTTTGACGATGTCTTTCTTCTTTATAGGAAGAAAAGAAGTATATAAAGGGTCCTGATTTGCACTACTTATAGGAAAGATGGTGATAATAGCAATGAGTGGATACATGAACGAAATTAAAGATGGCCAAGATGGAATGATTACAAGGCAAGCTAGAATTGTAAAAATGATAGTTTGAACATTAGTGGATAGTTTAAATTCTTTATATAATAAATTTTTCATCTTCATGACCTCTTTCAATAAATAACATGATATCTTCAAGTGTTGCTTCTTCAAGTTTATAATTTAAAAATAGCTGAGCATCACTTTTTTTAATAATACCTTCAAAGGTATCAAATTTTTTTCGGTAATGACCTACCTTTTCTTTTAAATTCTCATCAATATTTTGACCAATCACTTTTAAATAATCATTTTTAAAACTAAAAATATCACCAGTATATATTATTTTACCTTCTTTAATATAAGTAATATCATCTGCGATTTTATCTAAATCGGATATCACATGAGTAGAGAAAAGAATAGTTACATTTTCTTTAGAAGATATTTGATTGAAACAATCAAGTATCTCATCTCTGCTTATTGGATCAAGACCTGATGTTGGCTCATCAAGAAGTAAGATTTTGGCATTATGAGATAAGGCAATGGCTAGATTATATTTAACACGCATACCATTTGATAATTCTTTAATTTTCTTGTTTTCATCAATATCAAAAAAAGAAATCCATCTTTGATATAAATCATAATCAAATTCTTTATAAAATCTTTTAGTGACATCAGTAATAGCCTTAACTTTTTTATTTAAATAGAAAGAGAGTCCACCAAAAAGAAGACCGATTTCATTTTTATTTTTTTCTTCATTTTCTAAAATATTTTCACCACAATATAAAATTTCACCGCCATCAATTTTAATAAGATTATAGATGGCTTTCATGGTTGTTGTTTTACCTGCCCCATTTCTTCCAATAAAGCCCATAATTTTATTTCTTTTTAAATTGAATGAGATATCATTTAATTTAAATGAAGGATAAATCTTAGTTAAATGTTTAACTTCAAGAATATAGTCATTATTCATCATTGTTACCTTTTTCAGCTAAATCAGTGATGACATCGCTTTTAATAATAGCGATGCCTTTATTTTTATCAGCCAGAAGCACAAGTGAATCACCAGGATTAATATCAAATAATTGCCTAATATTTATTGGAATTACTATTTGACCTTTGCTGTTTACAACAGCGATTGAAACAATTTTATTATTTTTCATACTTCTCCTACTTTTCTTACTATTATAATTCAATAAAATTAATAATCAACAATATTCGCTGATAATTTAAAAAATAATTAAATTTAGTTGTACAAAAAAGCTATAAGCGTTATAATAATTAAAAAAATAAGGAGAATTCTTATGAAAAATATTTTTAAACTTTCAACTATTTTATTAGCATCTTTCTCATTATTCTCATGCGGTGAAACTGATAACACAACTACATTTGACTTATATATTAATAAATATAATGATGGAAAACTTGTTGAAGAAATTGAAAAAACATCGACTGATGATACATATGTTTATAAGATGGTTTTTCTTGCTAGAAATCACACTGGAAAAGCAGTTATAATTCCAACATCTGAACTCAATTTAAAAATTGGAGATAAAGAATATAAACCTGTTTTCTTTGCACTAACTTGGAAAATGATTTCAAATAGCGATGGTAAATCATCATATTATGTTGACACCTCAACTGAAACAGCTCAGATTGAATCAAAAGAGAATGAACTTCTTAATGTCTTCCCATGTTTTGAAGTTGATCCAACAGGTAAAGAATATACTATTGAATATAAAGGTAGTGCATTAAAACATTTTGGTGAATAGTAATCAATTATATTTATATATTAAATAAAAAAGGGGATGATTTAATCATCCTCTTTTTTTAATCTGTATGTAATTTATATATTTTTACTGAATCCATTCTTAAGAGATTCATACATATCATTTGAAGTTATTTCAAATGGAACGATGGCTTCATAATTAAAAGAAATAGTTTTAGAAAATTCTTTAATATAATTTATCGAATCCCAAACAGGGAAGAAACCAAATTTTACGGAATTGATTTTATATGATGTGCTACTTATCTTAGTAGCATTGATATCCATATATGCATCAATAGAACAGGTCATAAGCATTCGATAGAACCCTTTTTGATCATTAGGATAGATGTAATCTTTAACAGTTGTCTCATGATATTTATCAGCAAGTTTTACTTTGAATTCATCAAGAGGCATAAATGTCGATACACTTCCATCATATCTAGTTGTCCCCGTATAATTAGGTGCACTTAAATTTTTGATGAATTTAGGACTATTAGAATTACTAGTATATGCAAATTCATCATTCATGGTGAAACTATCTTCTTTAAAATAAAGATTTTCTTCACCTTCTAAAGTTCCATTGTAGATATCACCTTTGTTATAAAAATAAGCTTTGCTTATAGCTTCTCTAAAATAAGGTAAGAATGTATTCTTAATAGATTTAGAACCATCATAAGTAAGCTCAATTTCCTTACCTAACTCATCATCATGAGTATAAATATCTGAGATTGAAAGTGGAAAATAACTCATTCTTCCAAGATATAATAAGATATGATCGTCGGGAGCAAATTGATACCTTGAAGCTAATGGAATATAAGGATAATAAGAAGTGTAATCTTTTTCGTAGACAATATGCCTTTTTTCATAGATGGGTTTTACTTCTAAATCACAATGTATATTTTCAAGTGAACTAGACCAAGAAGAAAAGGAATATTTGTAATCATTTTCAATATAATCATCTAATTGGTGACCATTATATTTAGCAGTTCCTAAATATGGGACAACATCTTTAGATAATTGATTATTATCGCGGTCTAAGAAAGTGACAGTGAAATAAACTGGTGTTTTAGGCTCTATCATTTCAACGTCAAAAGATATGCGATTGTCTTTAAACAATAATGTGATGTGTTTTTTACCTGGTGTTGAAATAAGTGATATTGCTTCACCTTTAAAAAAGGTTTCATCGAGAAGATATTTTTCAACTTGATAATTTACATAAGTGATTTCAAGAGCGATACCAGCTTCCTTAAATCTTCCAATTTCAATAGGAGATGAAGGAACGTTTAAGACTTCAATCTTAGTGATACCATCATTTTTACCGAATGTATTTTCATCAAAAATTAAAGTTGAAGATGAAGTGGAAGATCCATCTTTTTTACAGCTGTTAGTTGATAAAAGAAGTGCAGCTATCAAAAATGCTTTAAATAATTTCTTTTTCATTTTATTTAGCCTCCACTTTAACATATAAGGCATGAGCTTCAATATCTTTAGTTACTGAATTTAAATCAACATCATATCCGATGAAGATATAACCAGCCATATTTTTATCTCTGACTTTAGGATCTAATCCTTTAGCAGCAGTTTCGTTTAAAACTTCTTCTTCACCAACTTTATTGTTAAAGCCATCATAATAAGTGACTTTAAATTTTTGATTTGAAACATAGATAGCTTTAAAATCAATATCAGTTTTACCCATTTTGTAAGTTGATGTATCAATAATATTGACTCCATCGATTGAATAACCTTTAAAACGGTATCCATCTTTAGCTTCAGGAATTTTAAATTTGACTATTTCACCTTCAACATATGCAGTTTTATCGCTTCCATCAAATGTGACATAATGTACGCCTTCTTTAACATAGTGGACGGGGATTGTTATTTTATTATCAGGTGAAGAAGAAAGTGACTTGATTGATACAATAATTGAAGAATCAAATTCGTTGAGTGATGAATTAACAATGATTTTGCCATCTTCAATTTTTAATTTATCATCACCTGGTACAATTGATGAAAAGAAGGGTTCACTTTTTGAATTTACTAAAAATCCAGATACATAAATTCTATTTGCTTTATACGAATATTTTTTGATAGTATGCTTAAATGAATTTGAATCAAAGACATTGAAGGTAAGCAAATTAGTATCATCAATTTTAGTTTCATTTTTATGAAGTTCAACTTTAATATCAGAGGCTAGTTCTTCAATTCTATCAGTAGAACCTAATTTGAACATAGAGCTTTTTATTTCACATATATCATAGTTGAAGGCATGATAATCAAATAAGATGATGGAGATAGTGATCCTTATAAATAAGCCAATATCTAAAGTCACACCAGCTTCTAAATTAAAAGTTTTTGATGTGATATTATAATTGATTGAGCCACTACCTGTGAGTTGCAAGTAAACTCCAAAATCAATATCAGCAGTTAACCTTACCAATTTTTTAAGACCAACTAGATATAAAGAAAGTCTAAACTTGAGATAAAAATCAATATTCAATTTTCCAAAGAAGGTACTTTCAACACTAGCGGCTTTTGAAATTTCAGGAGAAGAAGAAGCTGAAGAATCGCTATTTGATGAATTGGAGTATTGTAAACAAACCTGATGTTGACTCCAAGTATAACCAATTGCAAGACCAGCACTACCTGATAATGTTGCACAAAAATATACTTCTAAATCAATCATTAAAACCTCAGCAATAGGAATATTGATTGTTCCTAAAAGAACCATCAAAGTTGCTCCTTCCATATGCTGACTCATAGCTTCTGATTTTTTATCATCAGTATCTAAAGTCTTATCAAGATTAGCTACGGCGCTTTTAGCATCATCCCAATTTAAATCATTTGGATCTTTTTCTTCAACCTTTGGTGAAACTCCAGACTTAGCTAAATAAACCTGAAGTTTGACACTTACTAAATCATCAACAGCATTAGCACAGCTAATTGATGCTCCATATGGAATACCAGCAAATTTTTTAATCTTGCAATCAGCAGAGACTGTCACTTTGCGAGAGTATTCAAAGCACAGATTAGCCATGATGACAAAACCTTTGTCTTTATGTGTGAAAGTTACTGATATTTTAGCATTGAGCTCCAAATTTAACGTATAAAATGAGATGATGACTTTAGCACTTTTCCAAAAGTCAATCCAGCCATCACCTAAATTATATGAATAGGCAATTGCAGCAGCATATTCTTTTAAGAAATCACTATTTAGAATTGACTTTTTAATTTCTTCATCACTGCTAGATTTAAAGTTTTCATCCATATTGATTTGCAATGAATCTTTATGAATTTCCAAATCTTCAAATATTTCCTCAGCACTTGGATCAGTGTAATTGATTTTATATTTACCTGAATCATAATTTTCTTGACTTAAAAATTTAATGTAAACATTGTTGTCTTGGTCATTTGTATCTTCAAATAAGACAATATCGCCTTTGACTATTTGTTCATTTAATTTAGAAGAAGTAATCAAATAATTGATATCTAAATTAGTATGATTTTCAATAATTGAAGAATAATCAGCCTTTTTAAAATCATTTTTATAAGTTATATTTTTAGTGTCTGATTTTTTTATTGAAAACGAAAGTCTTCTAATGCTTTCATCCTTGTTTTCAAAAAATAAAGGAGCTTCATTTTTTAAGGTGATTGAGTAACACTCACCTTCAATATATCCTTCTTTACTGGTTATTAAAAAAGCTGTTTGAGAATTTGATGATGATAAAGCAGTATCAAATGAAACGTTTTTATCATATTGATCTTTAACTTCAATATAAGAAGAAATATCACTATTTGATAAATAAGCACCTTTTGATACAACTCTGACAGCATAATCTTTATTAACATCCATAATAGATGATGATTGCTTGTTTCCAAGAGAAGTATCTAAATTAGTTAAATCTTCATCATATGATATAGGTGTGAATCTTTCTTTTTTTACACTGACATCAGGTAATGCATCATTTAGATTAATTTGAGGATCTGAAGATGAATTATTATCACTATTATTTTTTTTACATGATGAAAAAAGTAAAGTGAATGTGGTAAAAATAAGACTTATTTTTTTAAACTTTTTCATAAATAGAATCTCCTATTTAGTAACTTTAATTTAATTATACTCTTTTAATATAAATGTTCAACAATTTATTTAGAATATTTAGATAATTCTTTATTGTTATTTCATTTTTTGCTATACTTTTTGCGGTAAAGACTTAAAAACATAGATTATGGAAAAAACAATACCTAGTGATATCATTTTGAGGCTCAATGAAGAAGCTGAAAATAAAAGAAAAAGCGGTGTAAAAAACATTATCAATGGAACAATTGGTATGTTTTTTGATGAAGAAAAGAAACTTGCTTTTAGTAAAACACTATCAGATACTATTTCAAAACATAACAAGGAAGAAGATTTAGTCTATCCATCTGTTAGTGGAACAAAAGATTATAAAAATAGTATTATCAAATGGTTTATATCTCCTTATTATGATTTAGATAAATCAAATTTGAAGATAATATCAACTCCTGGTGGAACAGGTGCTTTATATTTATCAATATCACATGCTTCTAAAATAAACTCATTAGTATTGATTCCTAAAATATCATGGCCTAATTATATTTCTATTTCAAGGAGTGTTAATGCTCCTTATTTGATGTATGAAAATTATGATGACAATGATAAATTTAATTTAGAATCAATTAAAAAGATAATTGATGAGACTGATTATAAGTCAGTTACCATATTAATTAATGATCCATGTCAAAATCCAACTGGATATTGTTTGACTGAAACTGATTTTAAAAATTTAACAGATTATATAGTCTCAGTTAAAGATAAGAAAATAAATATTATTTATGACTTAGCTTATTTTGATTATTCAGATGATGATGTGAAGATAAATTTATATAAGAATATCGATATTTTAAAAGAATATGTTGACATATATTTATGTTATTCATTTTCCAAATCTTTTTCAGTATATGGTCTAAGAATTGGTGGACTTGCTCTGTTATCAAAAAATGAAGAGAGTGAAGATGTTGTAAAAGAACTGACAATCTTAGCTAGATCATCTTGGTCAACTACAAATCATATGGCAATGAATGTTATTGCTGATCTAGTAAGTGATGATGATAGTTTTACTAAGATGAAAAACAATATTCTTTACAATAAAGAATTATTAAAGCAAAGAGCTAATATTTTTATCAAAGAAAAAGATGAAATTGATTTGAAAATTTATCCTTATTCATCAGGATTCTTTATAACAATTCCTGTATATGATTCTTTGTCAGTGATTGAAAACTTAAAAGAAAAAGGTATCTATTTAGCACCAATTTCAAATACTGAAATAAGAGTTGCTTTAAGCTGCATATCTGAGAAAGAAGTGCATTCATTAGCTAAAAAAATTAAGGAGGCTATTTAATATGAGTGAGAATTTATTTTATGATGATGAAAATCTAGTATCAGTATCTAATTCAATTTTGAAATATTTTCATTTAGATACTTATCATCCATCGCTTAGAAGCTTAGATGATAGATTGAAGAGAAATAAAAATAAGAAAGTTGCTCTCATTTTACTTGACGGATTTTCTAAGCATATTCAAGAAGTCTATTATAAGTATTGCCCATTTATTAGAGAACATAATTCAATTGTCATTTCTTCGGTTTTTCCACCAACTACTGTTGCTGCAACTACTTCGCTGCTTTCTGCAAAATATCCATGTGAAACAGGCTGGTTAGGTTGGACTGAGAAATTAAACAAATATGTTCTTCCAATTGTCATGTTTTTTAATGTTCTAGCTGATAATAAAACTAAAATTGATGAGAAAATGAGTGATGTGCTTCCATATGATTCAATCATTGCATTGATGAATCAAAAAGGAATCAAAGCTAACATGATTCAATCATTTACTTATCCTAAAGATAATGTTAAAAAATATTTTAAAAAAGCAAGCAAGCTTATTAATGAAAATGATTTCACTTATATTTATCACACTGAGCCTGATTCATCACTTCATAGATATGGCGTTGGTAGTAAAAAGATACGTAAATATATTCAGCAATTTGATGAAGAACTTAAAAAATTAACAGAAGCTCATAAAGATACATTATTCATTCTTCTTGCCGATCATGGTCATAAAAATGCGACATATTTTAATATCAAAGAACATCAAGATTTTTATGATACATTAAAAATGAAAGCTTATGCTCTTGAAGGAAGAGCGGCTATGTTTGAAGTCTTAGATGATAAAAAAGAAGAGTTTGAGACTTTAGCAAAGCAGTATTATGGAGAACATTTCTATATCTTTAATAAAGAAGAAGTTAAAGAAAAAGAAATCTTTGGTAAAGGCGAACCATGTGAAAAATTTGATGAACTTGTTTTAGATTATCTTTTGATATCAAAAGATGATAGCGTATTTAAAGATGACTACAGTGCAAATTTAAAATCTCATCATGCAGGAACAAGTTATGATGAGAAATATCTAAACGTGTCTTTATATAATTTTAACTAATTGCTATTATATTAGTGTATAATAAAAGGTAGGAGAAATATTGAAATGAAAAAAATTAAAAATTTATTATTAATACCACTATTTTCACTCGCATTAACTTCATGTGGCTCAAGCGATAATGGAGGTAATACACCAACATCAAGTGTTGCTTCAAATGTGACATCTTCTTCAGCTTCAACTTCAACAGTTAAAGAATTAAGAATGTATAAGAAAAAACTAGGTAGCGGATACACTTTAAGAGTTTACAAAGATGAGCTTCCAAATCCTGATACTTATTACGTTATGTTTGACTGCATAGTTTCTCGTGGAGAAGAAGATTTAACTTTCACAGTTGATCAATTTTCTACTAAAGTTGGCGAGAACGTTGTAAAAGCATCAAAATTTTTAGTTGGTCTTAAAGCATGCACCAATAAAATTGATGGAAGTAGAGTCCCATACGCTGTATCTACTACTGATTTTTTAACCGTCACTGAAAGCGATCCTGTTGTTGTCATGCGTATTGGTTTTGAAACAGAATATAATGAAAATTTAAAACTCTATTATGGAGAAACTGAGGTTAAAGATCAAACTGAAGTTTTATAAATAAAATGTCGCAAATCACCAAATATGCTTTAGCTAATTCACTAAAAAAGCAATTGGCTAGTAAACCATTAGATAAAATAACTATCAATGACATAACTGATGATTGTGGAATAAACCGAATGACTTTTTACTACCACTTTAAAGATATATATGATCTTTTAGAGTGGTATTTTTTAGTTGAAGGTGAAAAAATATTAAAAGATAAAAAGTCTTATTTCACTTGGCAAGAAGGATTTTTAGCACTGCTTGTCAATATGAAAGAAAATAAATCATTTATTATCAATGTTTATCATTCAATAAGAAAAGAATATTTAGAAAATTATATTTATAATTGGACTTACTCACTTTTATACGATGTCATTGTTGAGCAGTCAGCAACAATGACTATAAAAGATGAAGATAAAAAGTTTGTTGCTAATTTTTATAAATATGCTTTTGCAGGTTTGGTTTTTGATTGGGTTAAAACTAATATGAGAGAAGAACCTGAAGAGCTGATAAACAAATTATCAACACTTATGGATAAAACAATGATCCATTCTTTAGAAAATTTTAAATTTTAAAATCTTATCAAAAAATAAAAAATGATAAAAAAATATACAGTTTTATTTCAGTGATTAAAAACTGAACATTTAAAAGAAACTGTATATTTTTTTTAAAATATATTTTTTTATAATTTTGATGTTACTTGTAAAGGAGGTATCAAAGATGTTTTATTCTGCTGGTAACTATGATGCATTTGTACATGCAAGAAAACCTAAAGGTGCTGATAAAAAATCAGCTTATATTATTGGTTCAGGTTTAGCTGGACTCTCATCTGCTTTTTATCTAGTAAGAGATGGCCATGTTAAAGGAGATCGCATCCACATTTTAGAGAAACTTCCAGTTTCTGGTGGTAGCTGTGATGGAAGCAATAATCCAGATAAAGGCTTCTACATGAGAGGTGGAAGAGAAATGGACAATCATTTTGAAGTCATGTGGGATATGTATAAAGATATTCCATCATATGAAGATCCATCAATGTCAGTATTAGATTATTATTACTACTTAAATTTAGAAGACCCTAACTATTCTTTATGCCGTGCAACAGTCAATAGAGGAGAAGACGCTCATACTGATAAATTGAATGGTTTATCTGATAAAGCACAAGAAGAATTATTAAAGTTCTATATGACTCCTGAGAAGGACTTAGAAGATAAAAAAATATCTGATGTCTTAGATGAAGAATTCTTTAAATCTAACTTTTGGCTCTATTGGCAAACTATGTTTGCTTTCCAAAGATGGTCATCAGCACTTGAAATGAAAAGATATTTGCATCGTTTCATTCATCACATTGATGGATTACCTGATTTTACTGCTTTAAGATTTACAAAATATAATCAATATGAATCTATGATTTTACCTCTTCAAAATTGGTTAAAAGAAAAGGGTGTTCATTTTGATTTTGACTCTGATGTTAAAAATGTCATCTTCGATGTATCTGGAAATAAGAAAGTTGCTAAATCCATCGTTATGAAATCAAGTAATGGTGAAGAAAAAACAATTGATTTAACTGAAGATGATTTAGTGTTCATCACCAATGGTTGTTGTACTGATTCTACTTGCTATGGTGATCAAAATACAGCACCTGATTTATCAAAACTAGTTGAAGGAAAAGGTGAAAGTTGGGATTTATGGAATAATATTGCTAAGCAAGTAAATGATGGCAGTTTTGGTAAACCTGAAGTCTTCTGTGGAAATATCAAAGAAACTAACTGGATGTCAGCTACTATTCAAACATCAGATGATGAAATCATTTCATTGATTAAAAATGTTTGTAAAAGAGATCCACGACTTGGAAAAGTCACAACTGGTGGTATTGTCACTGTCAAAGATTCAGTCAATAATTGGTACTGCTCATGGACTATTAATAGACAACCTCAATTCAAATCACAAAATCCTAATGATATTTTAGTTTGGTTCTATGCTTTAACTACTGATAAAGAAGGTAATTATGTTAAGAAACCTATGAAAGATTGCAAAGGCTATGAGGTGGCTATGGAATGGTTATATCATATAGGTTGCCCAATCAATAAGATTGAAGAATTAGCAAAAAATAAATGTAATACAACAACCTCATATATGCCATATATCGATGCTTTCTTCCAACCAAGAAAGAATGAAGATAGACCTAAAGTTGTTCCTCTTGGTGCGGTCAACTTTGCATTTGTCGGTCAGTTTGCTGAGACTCCAAGAGATTGTATCTTTACTACAGAGTATTCAATCAGAACTGGTATGGAAGCTGTTTATACTTTGATGAATGTTGAAAGAGGTGTTCCTGAAGTTTGGGGTTCCGAATATGATTTAAGAGATTTACTTAAAGCAACATACTACATTAGAGATAAAAAACCAGTTGATGATATGAAACTTCCTTTATTTATCAAACTCGCTATGAAGATTGGACTTAAGAAAGTCAAAGACACTGATGTTGAACTTCTTTTAAAAGAAGAAAAAGTCATTAAATAACATTTAATAATTTATATAAAAAAGCCAGTATAATTTTTATTTATACTGGCTTTTTTACATATAACAAAGAAAATAATTTAAATAAATGTTACTTGTTTGATGATATTGAGGATTTAAAGATGAAAAGAAGAAAATACTAGTTTATAATATTTAAACTAAGAAAGATTATCAAATTATGTTTTGTTCACTTAAAGATTTATATAGAATAGGACCTGGTCCATCATCAAGTCATACAATAGGACCATATCGAATTTGTTTAGCATTTTTAAATGAAATTGATAAAAAGACAAATTATCACTTTGAAGTTACTTTATATGGATCACTTGCTTTAACTGGTAAAGGTCATTTAACCGATAAAATAATTAAAAGCACCTTGAAAGATTGTAACGTCATATTTGATTATAAAACACAGGTTGACTTTCCAAACACAATGACTTTAAAAGCTTATGTAAATGAAAAGCTTGTTAAAGAAGAAACATATTATTCAATAGGTGGTGGTCAGATTGAAAAGAAAGGTGGAGAAAGTGAAAAAGATAAACTTGTTTATCCTTTTTCTTCTTTTAAAGAAGTAAAAGAATATATTAAAAATAAAAATATTTCCTATATTGATTTTGTTAAGGAATTCGATGATGATGACATCATTGACTATTTAAAAAACATTCTTTTGCATGTTGAAAAAGAAGTTGAAGAAGGATTAGTAACCGAGGGATATATAGCTGGTAAACTCCATATTAAAAGAATTGCACCAACTTTATATAAAGAAACTATAGCTTGTAAAGATGATGATAAAAGAGATTTATATATTTCAACATATGCATATGCAGTGAGTGAAGTTAATACTTCAGGCGGAGAAGTTGTGACGGCACCTACTTGTGGTTCAGCTGGTGTCTTACCTGCAGTTTTATATTATTTAAAGAAACAATTAAATGTTAAAGAAGAAGATATAATAAATGGATTAATAGTTTCTGGAATCATCGGTGGCTTGATTAAAGCAAATGCAACTATTTCTGGTGCTGTTGGTGGCTGTCAAGCCGAGATTGGCTCGGCTACTTGTATGGCAGCTGGTGCCTTATGTGCTTGTAATCATCTTGGTTTAGACTATATTGAATATGCCTCTGAGATGGCACTTGAACATCAATTGGGACTGACTTGCGATCCAGTAGGTGGATATGTTGCTATTCCATGTATTGAAAGAAATTCAATATCAGCAATAAAAGCCTATAATTCATATATATTTGCCAAACATTTAGTTCCACATAGACAAAATACAATATCACTTGATGAAGTAATTGCTGTTATGAAAGAAACGGGTAAAGATTTATCTTCTAATTATAAAGAAACAGCAATTGGAGGTTTAGCTAAGATACACAAAGTGTAGTTTACATAATAAGTTTATTAATATAAAAAATAGTGAAGTTAAAAAAATAAAAAAATAAAAAGTGATCATTTAAATTGATCACTTCATCAGCGTAAGTGTGATAAACTTAAAAATTTTAAAAAAACATTACTTGAAAAAATGTTTATATAGTTTTAACATAAAAAGGAGGATTTAGATAATGGAAATATATCATGGCAGTAATCAAAGAGTAAATGTTCCAAATATCATTTCTGGAAGAAAAAATCTTGATTTTGGCTGTGGATTTTATACAACTAGTGACTTTGAACAAGCAAAAACCTGGTCTATAGTAAAAACAAATAGAGTTGGTTATGGTAAGCCAACTATCAATGCCTATAATTTAGATATTGATAAATTAAAAACATTAAAAGTTTTAGAATTTAAATCTCCAAATAAAGACTGGTTAGAATTTGTTGTTGCAAATAGAAAGGGAATAATTAAAGAGCATAAATATGATATTGTTATTGGACCAATAGCTAATGATTCTACAATTTTTGTTATTAATAGTTATATTTCAGGCAATATTGATGAAAATACTGCACTGGCTTTGCTTCTTCCACAAAAGTTAAAAGACCAATATGTGTTTCTAAGTGAAAAAGCACTTGTTTGTTTAAATTTTAAAAATGAGGTGATACTAAATGAATAATGTTGTTGAAACTGAAAAAATATATTGGCTTGAAGCAGTAGTGTGTTCTTATATAGCTGATGAAAAGAAAATTTCAAATATTGATGCGTTTGATTTGTTCTCAAAATCTAAAACACATTCAATGCTCATAAATAAAAATATGAAGATGTGGTATTTTAGTCCAGAAGCTATATTTCAAATTTGGAAAGTAGAAGAGGAAACAGGTGATCCTAGAAAATCACCTTATATAAAGGAAAATGTATGAATAAAGAATTTGATTTTTTTGTCTATCTTATTGAAAGTTATTCTAATTATAAAAACATAAGCACTAGTTCGGTTTTAGATATTTTAAAAAAGAACAATCTTACTCAGTTTATTTATAATATGTATGAGATTTACCATGTTGAAGATTTGCATAATGCATTTTTAGATATTGATACTTTAATAAATAATGAAAAGTAGACGTATGATAAATAATCATGCTTGGGAACAGCGTAAATTAGGAGAAGTCTTAAAGTCACAATCAATTAATATTGATTTTAATCCTGTAAAATTTGCTAAATATGAAGTAATTCAACAAGGGAATGAACCAATAGCAGGATATTCAAATAATGCTCCATTTAGAAATTATGAGCAAATAGTTTTATTTGGAGATCATACATTATCACTTTATAAACCTAAAAGTCCATTTTTGGTGGCTTCTGATGGTGTTAAAGCATATTTTTTAGATAATGTTAATGGCAATTATTTTTATCATTTATTGAGCTTTAATTTGCCTAAAAATGAAGGCTATAAAAGATATTCTTCAATTTTGAAGGATAAAGATATTAAATTAACATATAACAAAAAAGAAGAGGACAAAATATCCGTATTGCTTGATAACCTCGACACCCTCATCACCCTTCATCAGCGTAAGTGTGATAAATAAAAATAATATTTAAAGCGACTAATTAAGAAAAAACTAGACTATGTTAAACATCTTTATATTAAAATAACATAAACAATGGTGCCACCAAGAAGAATCGAACTTCCGACCTACTGATTACGAATCAGTTGCTCTACCGACTGAGCTATAGTGGCAGCTTTTATATTTTATTGGTTGGGCGACTTTTTTTCAATAAAAAGCAGTCAATTATTTTTATAATGCAATAATGTATATAAAATAATTATATAAATAACTTCTTAAAAATTAT
>ERZ808252.333-NODE-333-length-47640-cov-19.059157_pt1 | contig 47640 bp, 76 predicted proteins | sample MGYA00521242_ERZ808252 | MGnify/ENA primary metagenome ERZ808252 (study PRJEB31516, sample SAMN03275581) | gut metagenome | biome: mammalia-associated habitat; material: feces | host: Papio cynocephalus | place: Kenya | collected 2012-08-07 ...
GCGACGCAGCTTGCACACAGCTTGTAAGCGCCGATCAGACCTACACCGCAGCAGCTGCTGACCTGACGCTTTACGCAAAGGCGACCGCCGTTACCGGCACAGGTATCTACATCAAATCCGGCGGCACATACGCCGAAGCACAAAACGCATACAAAAAAATATCCGGCGCATGGGTCAAGGTGACCGACGCAGCCGGGCTAAAGGCAGAAATGAAAAATATGAATTTGAAAGTGGGGGTCAATTAATTTGGCACAAACGATTATCACAACTGCTGCTGTTATTGCGGCGGCTATAGCTATTATGGGCTATTACAACAAAGTCCACGATTGGGTAAAGCATCAGTCGGAACAGGATGAACGCATGGACAGGATTGAAAAAGCAGCCGCCGCCGAGCGTAAAGAATTGACCCTGATAGTTTACGCGTTGTCCGCCTGCCTTGACGGGCTGGGGCAGCTTGGCGCAAACCACACAGTACCAATCGCAAAAGACAAGCTTGACAAGTATATCAATAAACAGGCACATCAACAGGAGGTGTAAACATGCTTAAAAATCTTGCAAACCTGATAAAGGTGAAAACCATCGTTACATTCGTTGTGCTGGCCGTGTGGGCGTATCTGTCCATCGTCGGCACTATCGCCGCCGACGCGGTGAACAACATCGCCCTGATGGTTATCGCGTTCTACTTCGGCGCGGTGCACGAAAAGAACGTCGACACCACAAGCAAGTAAATATCCCTTGTAAACCATACACGGAGGCCATTTGATGACTGCAACCATCAAAGAATTTTGCCGTATAAACGGCATTGACGAAGCATCGGCAGACCTTGCCGATATCATTTATGAAGCTTTGACAGGCGGTGTGAATGGAACTGACGAACATAGCGCAGCCGGGAAGGAAGCACAAACTGCAATTCCCGACGGCACTGCGCGAACAGCTGATAGCTGAATGCGGCTTTACGCTTGAAGAAAAGACGATACTGAATATGCGGGCGGACGGCCTATCCATCATTGAAATAGCCGACCGGCAGCATTGCAGCGTTGAAACGATCAACCGGCGTATACGCAGCATCAAAAACAAAATAGCGGACATAGTTAAAGGGTAGCGCATTATGCGTTACCCTGTTTTTTTCTTTGTTCGTATTCTTTCAGCTTTTCTTCGTATTCAGCCATTGCTATTTCGTGATATTTGTCAACGGCCTTGTTCCGCGCTGCTATGGCATCTTCGATATTATCAAATACGCCAAGATGAATGAATTTTCGTTTGTATACAATAAATGCATACCATTTTGCGCCGCGTTGGTGTACACCAACAGGATTATCAATTGTGCTGATATCATTTTTGCGCGGTGCGAATGGCCTGCGTAGTTTATTTGAATTGCGTTGCCTGATTGGCTTTTGCGGTTCATAAAGCTCGCGCGGTATACACCCGCAACTTTTTACAAGTCCGCGTTTCAAATAATTTAATATTGTTATTTTTTCCCCACCGCACAGTAGGCATCTACAACGCAAAAGAAAATTTCCGTATTTATCTTTTTGGTTAGTAACTTCTTCAATTTTCAAATACCCATATTCTTTACCAACGAAATCGGTTAAACGCATTTTCATATGTTTGGAACTATCGCACACATTGCGTACGGTCCGGCGTTTCAGCGTAGAACCTAACACAAAGCATTCAGCCCCACAACTACATTGGCAACGCCATAACGCTTCGTTTGTAGACTTGCCATTATCAACTTTTTCTATAACTTTTAACTGCCCGAACGTTTTGCCGGTTAAGTTTTCGTTATATATCCGCTGTTTGTGGGCTGGTCTATTAGCTTCTGCTGCTTTGCGTGCTTGAATTGCGTCTTCTTTTCGCTGAAAAGTGCCTAATGAAATATGTTTACTGTCGATAATGATCTGCGCATACCATTTGTTGTCACGCTTGTTAAAGTATACGCCAGTGTAACCGCTGGTGTTATTTACGTGCAGTTTTTCTGATTTATTCATTTCATCGTTTTCGCCCATCAAATAGCCCCAATTCTACACGCGCCAGCAACAGCCGCAAATACACCGGGCATTCATGAATGCCACTTTTCCAATTCTGCACCGTCCTGTACGGGATGGAATAATGTTCGGCGAAACCGACTAATGTTCTGCCGGAAGCTTTAAGTATATCCGCAAATGACATGTGCGCTGCATCCCATATTTGACCGATTTCATCTATGCGCTGCTGCGGTATATCGTCTTCCGGCTTATCTTCCCACACAGACGATAGCGCCCAATCTGAAACGAACACCTCACGATTTTCGACGGTCAGCGCATCCTTTAAAATTGTATTGAATTGTATGTCTGTCATTCTTTGATGCTCTCCCGCTTACTGAATGCAGCCCATTTCTTCGCGGGCATCACGGTCGTCAGACCAGTAACGACCGTCTTCGTCGAACTTTATGAAGTCATCCCACACACATTCGCAGTCGTCATCGAATGCCATGATTTCAACGTGATCCGCGCCTTCTTCTGCAACAACCTTCTGCGCGTAAGCGATGGCTTGCGGCAAAGTAGGAAACCAGTCAGCTTGGTCGGTGTCGTGATCGATGTCGTTGATAAACAGTGCATAATGCTTTTTCATTTTAATATCCCCTTTTTGATTTGTTTTGTGTTCCTTAGCTTGTCTACATAATACACCTAATGGGTGTATAAGTCAAGCGTTTATACCCAATGGGTATACATATTCAGCGTAATGCACAAAATCAAACAAGCGAGATTGTGCAATTTAACATGGCATTAATCTGACATTAATCTGCCGTATAACCGCCCTGTAACTGACACGTTGCAGGGCATTTTTTATGCGACAATTCAGATAGAAAAAACGAAGGGGGTTAACCCATGAACGGAATGTATGGCTACGGCAACGGCTACGGATATGCACCATCCTACACGCCGCAGATGGGCGTTGGGGCGCAGATGCCGCAGAGATGCCAAGTTATCAAAGTAAACGGCAGAAACGGCGCAGACGCGTTCAGGATGGCCGCTGACAGTTCGGTGATTCTGCTGGATGAAAACGATCCTATAGTGTGGCTGAAAACTACCGACGGCGCAGGCTATCCAACGATAACGCCGTATTCTATCGCGCCTTATCAGCCAGCGCCCGAAGTAAACGTTAACGATCTTGAAATCAGAATAAAACGATTGGAGGACATGCTGAATGGCAAACCCGATGATGCAGATGTTAGGGCAAAGCGCGGGAAAGCGAATGCCGAATAACCCTATTACAATGATAGCTGAATTTCGCAAATTTGCGCAGGGCATAACACCCGAAAAGGCACAGCAGCAGGTGCAGCAGTTACTGTCTTCCGGGCAGATGACGCAAGAACAGTTTCAGCAGCTTCAGGCACAAGCAAAGGAATTTATGCAGTTTCTGAAATAGGCCGGGTCGACACGGTTTATTATAAAATTTTTGCGAAAGGAGTTAAAAAATGGATACCATGTCTTTAAGCGATATCGCCGCCGTAACACGCGGTGCAGATAACGACGGCTGGGGCAACGGTGGCGCATGGTGGATCATCATCCTGTTCCTGTTTGTATTTATGGGCAACGGATTTGGCTTTAACCGACAGGGTGAATTTGGCCAGTATGCAACCGCTGCATCACAGCAGGAGATCCTTTTTGGACAGCAGTTCGGCCAGCTTAACGATCGGCTGACCAGCATAGGCAACGGCATTTGCAGTCTTGGCTACGACATGCAGGGCAACATCGGCCAGCTTGGCAAGGAAATGGCACTTGCGCAGAATGGCACAAACATGACTATCATGCAGACTGCTAACGGCATTCAGGCACAGCTTGCGGAATGCTGCTGCAACACCCAGCGTGCCATCGACGGCGTGAACGCAAACCTTGAAGCAAAGTTTGCGGCACTGGAAAAGTCGCAGCTTGAACAGCGTATAGCTGAACAGTCCGCGCGTATTGCCAGCCTTGAAATGGATAACCGTATGTATGGTGTAGTCCGCTATCCTAACGGCTATACCTACAACGCCGGTATGTCCCCGTTTTGTGGTGGCGGATGCGGCTGCGCATAACCCTAAATGATTATCCGCTTTAACAGCGCTCGCCCGGACGGCAACGACGCTGTCCGGGCTTTAATATTATTAAATGAAAGGAATTATAATTATGGCTTGCAATTCTAAATTGAAAAATGCGCATTACAAAAGCGCACAGAACGCATATAACAATACCGCGCAGACCTTCGTTGCTGCCGGTACGCCTGTTAACATACTGGGCATTCTGAACACTGATACGGGCTGTTCGATAGATACAGTCACAGGCGGCTTTGTAGTCACGTCCAGCGGCCTTTATCGCGTCAGCTATGATGTTGTATTCACTGCCGGTGGAGCTGGTACAGCTGAACTGAAAGCCCTTAAAGATACCGTTGCGCTGCCTTGCGCCGATACGCAGGTAACGACCGTGGCAAACAACATTTACACGCTGCACATCGAAACCACGATCTACATCCCTGTATGCTGCAACGGCACACCCACTATCAGCGCGGCTATAGGCGGCGTAGCCGGTACGATCAACCACGTTTGCGCAAGCATGGTGAAACTGGCATGAAAGATAAAATCAAAACCTATAAAGAAAAGCTTGAAAAATCCATAGCCGAATACATGGCGCTGCCGTCCACAGAGCGGACGTATCAGGCCGTGCACGGCATGGTTGAATGCTGGGAAGCTATCGACAGCATGGAACAGTGCTTGTGCCGCACAGGTAAATTCACACGCGACGATGCGGAAGCATGGAACGCTAAAATGCTGAACGACGACGGTACGACCGGCGGTCACTGGACGATTGCGCAGACAACGGCAGTTGCACAGTCTATCGGCGTAAAGTTCGACCACATAACCGACTACAGCTGGAACGTGGCAATGAACATGATGTATTCAGACTACTGCACCGTCGCCAACAAATACAACGTAGGCACACCCGAATTTTACGCTTGTATGGCAAAGGCGTTTTTATTCGATAAGGACGCGAAAAGCCCTAACGCAAAGATGGCGGCATACTATTTCGGCATTGCAGATGCGGGATAATCTCCAACCATTTTTCAGGTGTCGTAAAAATTGTCGTAAAATGCGTGGTTAAAATGCCTTTTTGATGGTTGGCAGACAACCAAATTTAAGTAAAGTCAACCATGCATATAATCCGGCAAAGCATTGATAAACAAAGAAAATCCCGTAGTTTCAATGACTACGGGATTTGTTATAAGTTGGAGCGGATGACGGGAATCGAACCCGATTTGCGGAGCGGAAAAGCATTGATAAATCAAGATTTTTTCGATGCTGTCGTAAAATCTGTCGTAAAATCGTAATATTGACGCATCTTTTCAACGTCTGCGGAGCTATCGGATTGAGCCAATTTGATATATACGTTATGAACGGTTTGGGTATTCGACCAGCCGCCAATGCGCATAGTTTGATGTTCTGACCATCCTAAATGATAGGCCAACGACGCAAACGAACGCCGCAGTCCGTGTACACCCACTCGCGGCAATCCCGCCTTATCGCAGGCTCGGTTTATTTGAACATACAAGACATTCGGCGAGGGGTAATGCAGAAACGGTTTGTCGGTAGCACCGTCATATGCTTTTATTAACTCGGCAAGTCGCGGTATCATAATGGGCACTTCGCGGCGCGACGATGTGTTCTTGTTTTCCTCTTTGCGCACAAGCGCGTTGTTTGCGTTCAGGACGGCGCTTCCCTCGACGAGTATAGTTTGACCGTTTATTTTGTTCGGGGTCACAGCAAGCAGTTCAGAGCGCCGCAAACCGTGTAAGGCAAACAGAGCGCCCATCTCGCACGGCTCGTCTCGTATTGCGTCAAGGAAAAGCTTTATTTGTTCGAAGTCGAGCCATGATAACTCGTTTCGGATAACCTGCGGTATGGCCGCGTCTACTTGTATGCCGTTTTCGGCAAGTACAGTGCGCACTAATCCCCATTCGTTTTTTAACGTTTTTGCTTTTACGCGCCTCGCCTCGCTGTTTATCACAGCTTGCCAACTGCTAACCGACGATATATCGTCATCCATAATACCGGGAAATGCGTTGCGCTGAATGATGAGATACCCCCGCACGGTCGCCGGAGACAGAATATTATCTCTTGCTTCTATGTATCTGTCAATTGCCTGCCTAAGCGTAAGCTTTGGAGCACCTTTGCCGGATGTAATAAATCCCGCGCGGATAGCGATAGCCTTTGCCTTTGCCGCAGCTTCGGTGTCTTCGATTACGGTCACGCCCTCGCGGCGAAGATCAATATACCACTTCTGACCACGCTTACGCGGCGAGGGTATTTTTATTTCATCCTTTTTCTTGCGCTCGCGCTGAAGCTTTTCGCCGCAGTAACAGCAATACACAGGGTGCAGATCATCGGGTATATCGGCTTTGCATTTTTTGCACTTCATTATTCGCTTTATCCCCCTTAGATATTCGCCGAAAATAATTTTATAGCGAATAATGCCCACAGAATCAACCCTGTGGGCGTTTTGTTATTTTGGCGTCGTGGACTACGGTTTTTACCGCAAAGGCTATCAGGGTGATTGCTGCGACTACCACGATAGCCAGGAACACGGCCAGTACAGTTAAGCCGCTGGATTTGAAAAGGCCGATGTTTTTCAGCTGTATATCAAATATGATATATCCGATTACCGCGCAAAGTAGGATAGCGCATATACCGATAAGGCCGAAGATCAGCGGACGGTATATCGTGCTGAAATGCTTGAAGTGTTCGACGCGTTCGATTAATTTTGCGTTTTCGATTTCAAGTTCACGAATATAACCGTTCGTATCGGTATCGCGCAAACCTAACGTTTCGTCGAGCGACAGGCCAAGAGCGACGCATATGGCGGCGACGCTGTGGAACGAAACTTGCTTTGCAGTACCGGCGGTAATGTTGCATACGGTGTTGTACGCAATGCCGGATTTATCGGCAAGTTCTTGATTAGTCAACCCCGATGTGCCCTTAGCTTTGCGGATTTTGGCAAATATAACGGACAAATCAGGAACGTTATATGTTGATTGCACGGCCAAGTTATCATCTCCGATTTTATATTGTTTTTGCCGAAAACGCAGTATCAAACGCCATTTCGGCGATTTCGTTGTAGATTTCGGAAGTGCAATCTGTTACGTTTTAACCGTAGCAGATAAAGGTTTACAAGGGATATCTGTTACAAGCCCTGCCTACCGGGTTGCAGCGGCGGGCAGGGCGATCTGAAAATCAATTCTCAAAGTCAATGACTATTTGCTCAGAAGTGAACAGATTGCTCATAGTCTCGGAGTCATAGATAGAAATATTAAATTTAATGTTTTTGAGATCGTCCAGCTTGTCAATACTGACATTTTCCTCATTATAGATAAACGGTGTTTTATTCTGAGCGCCTGAGTCGATTTCCATAGGCATTGCGCCGAGAGTGGTTGTGTTATAACCGTTTACAATAGGGTTTTCAAGCATAACAGTGACCCGCTGCTTGTAATTGTTTTCAACGTTTAATTGCAGGTAAAGCATGCCCTCAGCGTTATCATCTTCATATGCTTTTAAAAATGTAACTTTAAGATTATCGTTTTCAAATAGATCACGCTTGGTTTCATAGGTGTTCTCGCCGCTATTAGCTGACGCTTCCAGTCCTAATTGAGCCTTGCCGGTAACTTTACCGTTTGTAAAAGTGACATTAGCGTTTGAACCAACGCTGCCGTTACCGTCCCAGGAATATAGTTCGATTTTATACTCACCGTCACCGGCAGTGTTTGAAAGCTCGCCCTCGCCGCCGACAATTTCAACGACTTCATCATAGGTCATGCCGGTCTGAATGGCGTTGAACTTATCCATAGTCATAATACCGGCCTCGTCCTTATCACCGCCGCCGGTGGCTATTGCAATTATCACCAGTACCGCGAAAAGCAGAAAAACACAGCTGAGAACGGTCTTTATAACGCTTCTCTTTTGACGCTTACCGCAGTGTGGGCAAATTTTCGCTTTATCGTCGATTTCCGACATACAATACTTACATTTTTTCATGTTTTCCTCCCTTTAATCATCAATCTGCGTATTTTGTGGATATTAACAATGATACCACTCACGCCCCAACAATTCCACGATTTTCAACAATTTCGGCTGATTGCTTAATAACGACAACCGCAGATTGTGTACATTGCCCATATAATCTGCCGCGCAAATTGCACAAAAAGGATGTTTTACGTTTGTGCATAACAATACTTGAAATAGTTATGCGTTTGTAGTAATATCTTGATAAGACAGAACGAGAACAAATTTATCTATATAAGAGAATGAACAAAAAGCGGAAGGAGAGCGGGAATGACAGCGAAAGAGGAATTGAAAGAGCTAATATCAAAAATGAATGAAGAACAGTTTCATCGGTTTATTTACGAAATACAGTGCGTGCTATCTGAAGAAGCTGTTGCGTCTGTTCTTCGGAAAGAGTATCGACAAACTCATGCATAGCTTTTTTACTTTCGGACAGCTCCTCAGAAATGGGGGGCTGTTCTTTCTTTTCTTCTATTAAATCAGCTTTTGCAATTCCAAAATAATTAGCCATGATTTCAATCTTGTCAATACGGGGATATTTTTTACCGTTAACCCATTCAGTCACGGTCGAATAAGGAAAGCCCCATATTTCCGCTAATTCTCGTCTGTCCTTTCCGCTTTTCTCAATATAATATTTTAAATTTTCTGAAAAAACTGCTTTGTTTCCTAAAGAGCTCATAATATCACCTCGTCAGCATATTACACCATAAGCGTAAAAAAAGCAATAAAAAATTAAAAGAATTACGCTTTAAGTGTTGACAAGCGGTTTACAAGGTGCTATATTAAGAAACATCAAAACGCTTTAAGCGTTACAAAGCGAGGTGAGAACAAGAAATGACCATTACCCTAAAGGCAGCAAGAGTAAATAAAGGTATAACGCAAGAAGAACTTGCTGATACACTGAAAGTAAGCAAAAAGACCATTTCTTCTTGGGAAAGTGGCAAAACAGTACCTAAGATAGATAAAATTCAGCCGTTGTGTTCTACTCTCGGCGTGGAATATAACGACATCCAGTGGACGCATTAATTTTTTTGCGCCAAATAACGCTTTAAGCGTTACAAGTTACAAGGGAGGAGGAGATTAGTTGACAATCTTTTTAATCGCTATTGCCGTTGTGTGCGGCTTTGGCTGGTTAAAAACCAATATCAGTTTACACGCAGTGATTTTGTACCTGCTCAGTAAAGGCTACACGCCCCCAACCGATGCAGAGTTGAGAGCGTGTTGTGAAGTGGTTGTAAAGAGGATGTTTGGGTTAAAGCCCTAATTTGCTTTGGATAATGGCGGAGACAACGCCGGAAGCAATTTGACAGAGTGTATTTAGCGAAGTCGAGCCAACATCTTTAGCGATTTTCTTGGTTTTGTTCCAAACACCTTCCTCACGAGTGTTTGCGAGAAATTCATGAGCTTTCGGGGAGAGATCGGACAATAGGAAATTTCCACTGCAATCTTCTTGATATCCACGAAACATATCGGCAGCAGCGCATTGAGATACATGATACAAAATCTCTTTCGTTGAATAGTCCGGCAGCTCTGCGGATATCTCTTGAGGGGAATAGGACAGGCAAGAGTGCGGCTCTGTCTTTTCTTCAAAAAGCAGTAGCAAATCCCTAACGCAATCCATATTCAATCGCATATTAATTCCTCCTAACAGGAATATTGTACCGAAGTTCGTTCACGCAGTCAATGATTTTAATGAAAGGGAGAAAAAGAAAATGACAAAAGAAATGGACAAATTCGTAATGCCCAAAGGCAACAAAGAAAGGATAAGCCTCACAACGCTGAGTGTTCGCACTTCGTCTTTCGAGGTTTTCAAATCGATGCAGAATAAAAGCGGTGCTACGGTGTCTGAGTTGTTCGACGCTATGGTCAATTTCTGTAGCGAGCGGTTTGAGGTGGAGAAGAAATGATGATCGCTTTATTCTTCATGGCCGTCATGGGCGTTGTGCTTACGATAGGCGGCATTATATCGGCGCTTGTTTGGTTTGCCGACACGGCCGAGGCCGAATGCGCGAAGCGGAGGCGGCAATGAAAAACTTCTACATAGCAATAACGTTCCTGTGCGCAGCGCTCATAGCGTTTCTCATACTAATCGCCTGTGCGCTTGAGGACAAGCCCGAGGAGCCGCAGGCCGTAGCGCCGGAGGTCAACGCCGATGGCCTGTGCGTCGTGACGGTGGTAAAAGCGCCGGAGCCGGAATACGAAATGTACTTTACCGAGGCCGACGTTGTCGCGCTCGCAAAAATGCTGTACGGCGAGGCGCGGGGCTGCACGGTAGATAATCAGATGAAATGCGTATGGTGCGTGCTGAATAGAGTCGACGATAAACGGTTTCCCGATACCATCATCGGTGCTGTTTCCGCGCCGGGGCAGTTTTACGGCTACAACCCGGATTTCCCTGTGTGGGATAACCTCTATGCCGTGGCGCTGGATGTGCTCACGCGCTGGAGCAAGGAAAAGCAGGGCGCGGAGGTTCAGCGAGAGCTGTCGAGCGGGTACCTTTGGTTCACCGGCGACGGCGAAACAAATCATTTCAGGGAGGTGTACTGATGGAAAAGATACTGTATCTGTGCTTTGCCTGCGCGGCCGCGATGGCCGAGGGCTTCGAGGTTGAGGAGCTGCCCGGCCAGCTGAAGAACGCAAAGTGCGAGCGCTGCTGCCGCAAGGCCTGGGGCGCGACATACCGCGTGAAGGCAAAAAATAACCGCGGCACCACCGACCAAAGCCGTGCCACGGTTAAATGAATCCAAACCCAAGAGGATCTGTACTTCAAGAATAACACGGATCCTCCGTAAACACAATAGGAGGAATTATGAATAAATACATTCAAGAGGCGCTGTTAGACTACGACAGCACAAAAAGGGAGCTTGAGAAATTCACGAAAGAGAACACGGACTTCGAGCTGAGCATTGACGACGGAGGCTATCCGCTTACGTTCACCTTCACGCCGAGCGTGGACACAAACCAGACGAGCATGTTCGAGACGGACGAAAACGGCGTGCTCGGCGACATGCGCGTTATCTGCTCCAGCGCCGGAGCGGGCGTTGACCTGGGGCTCAAGTGCCACATTCAGGCCGAGGTATTAAAAAAGCTGCTTTCGCGCTGCCAGGTCTGCGCCGAGGCGAGCCTGCATGCATACAAGGCCGGGAGGTGCGGGGACTATGAGTGAATGCTTTGAAAAGATCGGGGCTCAGCAGGCAAAGCTTACAGAGAACTCCGCGCCCTGGGTAGTCGGCGAGCAGCTGAAGGAAATATGCCGGGACCCACATTGCGCAGAGCTCGTCAGCGCGGATTTGGATAACGCCGACATGAGCCTTGCAAGCTGCGAGAAAAAGATCAAGGCTTACGCGGATAAGCACAAGCAGGGCGGCTTTGCATATGTATCCCCGAAGGTGGCCGAGGGCATTATCCGGGAGTTTTACGGTCTGCCCGCCGCCGGAGAAAAGCACAGCGGCGAGGTTATAGATCTCTCGGACTTCCTGTGAGGTGCCGCCATGACGGATAGTGAGATGATCCGGCTTTTGCCTACGCAGCCGCCGCGCGAAGTGCTTAAGGCCGCAATGGAGTGTCCGGAGCTGCACCCGAGCTTCATAACTTTCAAGCGCGTAAGCGTGGAAACCGGACAGACCGAATGGCATGAGAACATGACTCCGGAGGACTTCGACAGAGCGGAAAAGAGTAAAAAACACCGGTGGGGCGCACTGTGCCGCTGCACCTTCTGCGGAGAAGACTTCTATGCAGGCTGGCACAGCCACCGAAATATGAGCGGTCCGCTTATGTTCATCGGCGACGATGAGACGCTTTATCCCGGCTGGACGGAGGATATCGACGACGGGAACCAACGCATCGAGATCACAGAAGGAGATCAGGGAAACTGCCCGATGTGCGGCGAGGACGCAACATTTGTTAAGTACAGCGCGCTCAAAACCGGCCGAACGTATCAGAGACTATTTGCCAGCATTGAATTTGTCGGCGACCTCGCTGCAATCGTCACATGGCTCGCCGGGTGCAACATCGATGCAGACGGCGTTTCGGATGAGTACATTCTTCCACGCGATGCCGCGGTGATTACCGAAAGAGGCTTTTTACGCTGCTACACCCAGGTGCGCAGGGGACAGTTCATAACCTGCGAGAGAAGCACGGGCACATGGCAGCGAGTAAAGCAGAGATCGGATCCGATGCAAAAAATGTTCTATACCTATGATGCCTGCTGCGGCAAGCGCTTCGGCGTTGAATGGCTCCCGCTTACCTACGGCAGCTTTGAGGGCACAAGCGCCGAGAAGACCGGCCTCGACGAATATCTTTCCGCCGGCGGCAAATGGCCGTATGTATATCTTGATTTTTGGCGAACACACAAGCCGGTTGAAAACCTGCTGAAAACGGGCATGCACCGCTTTGTTGTTTCCTCCATCGATGGCGAGATATCCAGTGCGGCAGATCGGCACAGCTCGATGTATCAAACGCTGCCTGCCACGGCAAAAGGCGCGCTGAGCTGCGTTGATTGGAAAAAGGCTAAACCTCACAAGATGCTCGGCATGAGCAAAAGCGAATACCGCGAGGCGAGGGAGCTGGACTGGACAGCCGACGAGCTGAGCGTTTGGCAGAACTACACGAGCTTCTGCGAAACGATATCCCCGGCGCAGTTCTTCGATGCTGTGGAGTTCTTCGGAGGCAGCAACATCGATGAAATTGCCTCCAACTACATCTGCGGAGAAGATACCCTGCTGATAAGCGATCTGTATAAATACGCCGCGAAACAGCCTGAGCGGGATCCCCACTACACGGCACGACTGCTTATAGACTATCGAAAAATGCTGTACGGTCAGCAGAGGGAGCTTGCGGAATTTACCTACGAGGAGCTTTGGCCGAGGGACATACTTGAAGCACACGACCGGCTGGCAGCACAGATAGAGAACAGCAAAAACCCTGAGACAGAGTCAAATTTCCTGAGACTTAAGCAGGAATACGCGCCGCTTGAGTGGACAGACGGTGAGCTTTGCATAGTTTGCCCCGCATCAAACCTTGACCTTATTGCCGAAGGGCAGACACTCCGGCATTGCGTCGGAGGGTACGGCAAAAGCCACCTCAGCGGAAAGCCGATTTTCTTCGTTAGGCATTATCGCCGCCCAGAGCGGAGCTATTACACCCTGAACGAAAACTTAACAGGCGATAAGCCGCGCCGCATCCAGCTGCACGGCTACGGCAACGAGCACCACGGTGAGCACAAGCAGCACAAGCACAAGATACCGCAAAAGGTTTTGGATTTCTGCGACCGCTGGGAGAAAGAGATCCTCGCGCCGTGGTTTGCCAAACAGAAAGCGGCAGCCGCCAAAAAGAAACACACCAAGAAGGAGAATGCAGCATGAACGATATACAGACCCAGCGGACGCCGGACATTATAGGGGCGGAGATACGCGGCCTGACTCAGCAGGCCAAGACAATGACCTTGTGGTTCGGCATAGAGATCGGCAGGAGGCTCACGGAAGCAAAGGAAATGCTCGAGCACGGGCAGTGGCTTCCGTACCTGAAGGAGCAGACGGAGTTCTCTCAGCCCTCGGCCTCGCGCCTTATGCGGCTTTACGACGAGTACGGAGCCAAGCAAACGAGCCTTTTCGGGGCTGAATTAAATTATTCAACGTTGAATAATTTGAGTATTTCCAATGCTTTAAGGCTGCTTGCTGTGCCCGAGGACGAGCGCGAGGAGTTTGCCGCCGAGCACGATGTTGAGCACATGTCGGCCAGGGAGCTTGACGAGCTTATAAAGCAGCGCGACGAGGCCGAGCAGCGCGCGGCAAAGGCAGAGGAGCAGGTGCAGCAGGTTATCGACGGAGCAGCTAAGGCCGACGAGCAGTATCAGAAGGCGCGACAGGAGCTGCACCTTCTTCGGGAAAAGCTCGAGAACGCCGAGGCGCAGAAGTCTGCGGCGGAGAAGGAGCTCACAGAGCTGAGAGATCGTCCTGTGGAGGTGGCCGTCGAGGTCGACGAAAAGGCGGTCGCGGAGGCGGTCACCGCTGCCCGCGCTAAAAATGACGCCGAGTGGGCAGAAAAGATGGCCAAGGTGAAAAATGAGCTTTCCGAGGCCGGGCTCAATGCCGAGAAGCTCAAGGCAAAAATAAAAAAAGCAGAGGAAAAGGCCGCGGCTTCGGCCGCCGAGCTTGAGAAATTCAAAAAGTCTCAGGCGCTTTCAGACCCGAACACGGCGGTTTTCAAGCAGATATTCGAGCAGGTGCAGGAGGATTTCAACAAGCTGCACGGCAGTCTCTTGAAGGTCAAGGCGGCGGATCCCGATACGGCGCAGAAGCTCACAGCGGCGGTGCGCGCTCTTGTGGATAAGATGCAGGGGGCGCTTTGTGAATAGCTGCGAAGGCTGCGAATATCTCGGCTTCGAGCGCTTCCGCGACGGATACACGGCGGCACGGTGCTTTGCGCCGTTTCCGCCGCCATGGGGCAACGGCCGCGTTATAGGAAACCCCACGCCGAGACTGCTGCCCGAAAAGATCGAGCGCCCCAAGTGGTGCGAAAAGGAGGACTGAGAAGTGAAAACCGATATAAAGCCTTTATTTTATATGAAGTGCTGGCTTGAAATGAAAATCTTTCTTGCCGATGTAGCGCGCAAGGATGCGGAAGGATATCCGTATGTCCGGGATGTGCTTGAGCTTATGCGCTCTATCGAGCGGAAACTGGAGGACTGACAATGGCTGAATACATAGAGCGTGAAGCGGCGATAAGCGCCATTCTCGGCGAGAAACCGGATGCACATTACCCGGCGTGGTATGCGTCGATTCTGTCGAAAGTGCCTGCCGCCGATGTTGCGCCGGTGATGCATGGACATTGGGAAAAACGACGCAATTCATGGTACTGCACCAATTGCGGGGCGAAAATGGACTGCGAGGAAGGTATCAAATGACAGCAGCAGAAGCAAAAATGATCATACATCCCGATACGACACTTGAAGCGCTTGCGGAAATCGAATACTACGGCGGGTTCAGCGGCGAAAATGCCAAAATCGCTGCGGTGGATGAAGCCTGCTTAGTGGCTTGCGCCGCGCTTGATAAGCAGATACCGAGAAAGCCGAAACATGTGCGCAGGGTTGGCGAACACGGTACAGCTATCGGCCTATGCCCTACCTGTGGCGGCGGAAATTATTCTGAATACCCGTACTGCGGTTACTGTGGACAGGCGCTGGATTGGGGTGATACAGAATGACACGCGGCGAATACATGCGCAAGGCGCGAATGGATGCGGGGCTAAGCATCGTGCGGCTGGCCGAAATGTCGGGCATAGCTCAAACCACAATAAGTCTGCTTGAGCGCAAATCACTACGCGGCGGCTGGATAGATACCATAGAAATCCTTGCCGACACGCTTGGACTTAGCATTGATGAATATGTAGGACATAAGGTGGTTAAGCATGGGTAAGCAATCGGCATTTGCAAAGGCTGTGCAGCGTGAAGTGAACATACAGCTTCAGCTTTACGGGCGTAACCGTATGCAGCTTGCGGAAGACGCTGCATTTATGGCGGCTAATGAAGTGCTTGGGTTAGGGTCGGGCCGTGCACGGGCGTTCGGTGAAGCGTTTATAAAGTATTCAAACGAGATTGCGGAACTGGTGGTAGAAGACAGCAAAGCGGACGATGAAATCGTATACGCGAAAACCGTCCTTGACCGGCGCATCCGTGAAATAGTGGGCGAAGATAACTTTTCGCCTTTTGATGAAAGGTATGGTAGGCGATAATGGCAAAGAACGTAGGCTGGGAAGCCAAAAGCAACCACGACGGCAGCTACACGGTTACCGTTAACGGTAAGCAATATTATTGCGAAAACACCGATGCTTTTCTGCACTTTTTAGAAGACATCGGGGAAAGGTGGGAAAACGATGACATTCGAAAAAGATGAACGCCGCGAGTTTTCGACCGGCGCGGTAAGGGATAGCGTGACCGGCAAGGGCGATATGATATCCCTCCCGTGGGAAGCGCTCCTGCGGCTGTCTAAGCACTATGAGCGCGGCGCAGAGCATTACGGGCGCTGGAATTACACAAAAGGCATTCCGATATCGTCGTTTATTGATAGCGCGTGCAGGCACTTGGCAAAGTACCAGTGCGGACTTGACGATGAGGATCATCTTGCCGCTGCTGCATTCAACGTGCTCGGCGCGATGCTTATGGAAAACACAAGGCCGGAAATGCAGGATTTGCCGCAACGTGAAGGTAAAAAGACATTCGGATATTTTGAAACGGGGGTAGAAACATGAAAAGACTACTATATAAAATACGCATGTGGCTGTTAGGATTGCTGCACGGTGAACCCGAAGAATGCACCGAAAAAACCGAAGACGCATACATGGATTACGTCAGGGAACAGCGCAAGCAAATTTATGCGCTTGATGAAACGATAGCGCTGTACAAAAAGACCGTCCGCGAAATCTGCCGCAGAAGCGAAAACACCTATTACGACTGGTGCTGCGATCAGTGCGCTTGCAAGTGCGATAAGCGTAACGGCTGGTGCGACTGCTTTGAACCTGTGCGCTATGGAAAATGATTGCCGTAATTGCCCGGACAGAACGCCGTTTTGCCACATAGAATGCGATAGCTACAAAACCTATTGTGCAGATAACGAAGCCGATAAAGCGGCGAAAAAGACGTATTTAGACAAGCATAATGCACCATGTGCCGTGCTTAGTACCGGCTACATACGGCGAAAGAAGAAAACAAGATTATTCAACGGAAAGAGGGTAAAGTGAATATGTATTCAATTGAACGCCCGTTAGAACCGCCTGACTTTCCCGCGCCCGATTGTGTATGCCAGGAATGCGAGGGCTGGTTTTACGGCGACGATATCATGTATATCTCCAACGGTCGGCGCTTGTGCCCTGACTGCTTCAGGGAAGAAATAAGCGATCTATCGACCGAAGAACTCGCCGAGCTTATCGGCGCGGAAGTAATAAGCGCAGAGAACGCAAAGGAGGTGCACAAGCCGTATGGGCGAATGCGTTATTGTCTACGGTAAATCCGGCAGCGGAAAAAGCAGAAGTCTTTTGAACTTCGGAGAAGACGAGATTTTTCTTGTTAACGTTATTGCAAAGCGCTTGCCGTTCCGCAAAAAATTCAAATATACGATGGTAAGCGACAACCCCGCTAAGATCATGAACGGCCTTAAAAGGATGCCTACTAAAACGGCGGTAATCGACGATAGCGGTTATTTGATGACCAACGCGTTCATGCAAGGCCATTCAGCGCCGAAAAGCGGATCAAGTTCGTTCGACCTATATAACAACATCGCCGATAGCTTTTGGGGGCTGTTGATGTTCGTCAAAAACGAACTGCCCGAAGATGTAATAGTTTACATAGTCGTTCACGAAGATACAAGCGACTACGGTGAAACCAAAATCCGCACAATCGGCAAACTGCTGAATGAAAAAGTATGCATTGAAGGTATGGCGACGATTGTCCTACGCTGCGTAGTACGCGACGGTAAGCATATGTTCATCACGCAGTCTGACGGCAGTGATATAAGCAAGTCGCCTGAGGGCATGTTTGAACTGGAAATTGAAAATGATTTAAAATTCGTCGATCAAACGATCCGCGAGTACTGGGGGCTGTGATATGGCAAAGTTTGAAAACGGCGTGCCCGGCTATGTCAAGGGCACAGCAACCGTCGAGGTCTTTTTCCCGATAGATGCGAGCGGCAAAGCACACATAAACTGCCGACAGTGCTATTTTTACAAATGCAATACTTTCAGGTGCATGCTTAATAACGAGGTATGCGCCGACCCTGATAAATTTGTGGGCGTTAACTGCCCGCTTGAATACTGAAACAAGAAAGGAACAACAAACAATGATTAAATCTTACAACGGCTTTAAAGCAGAACGTACCACAGTACGCGAAACACTTCCAGCAGGCGGCTATGTCGCTAAGATCATGGACGCAAGCGTTATTGATTACGATTGGGGCAGCGTCCTGAAAATCGACTTTGACATTGCCGAAGGTGAACACAAGGGCTTTTTTGCGTCAGACTATCGCGCCAACACCAACGATGATAAAAAGTGGCGCGGCTGCTATCGCATCAACATTCCGAACGAAAGCAACCAGTATTTCGACAGTCAGAAAAAATCTTTTAACAACCTTATCGCGTGCCTTGAGGAAACCAATAACGGCTACCATTGGGATTGGGATGAAAACAAGCTCAAGGGTAAGGGGCTTGGCGTCCTGTTCCGTAACAAGGAATGGGAATACAACGGCAACACTGGCTGGACTACCGAATGCTGCGCCGTCACCACAGCACAGGATATACGTGACGATAATTTCAAAATGCCGAAGGACAAGCCCCTTAAAAAGGCCAACATCACATCCGCTTATCCGTCTGCGACATTCGCTGCGATGGACGATGATGATAGTGATCTGCCGTTCTAAAGCCTATGACACCGCGCGAAATCGAAGATGCGCTCGGGGGCATGGTTATACTGGTCGACACACGCGAACAGGACACGCCGCGCCTCAGGGCGCGATTAAAGGGCATGGAATGCCCACACGAACGGTGCAAGCTTGATTTTGGCGACTACTCGGCAAAATTCCCTATAGGCGGCGAATGGCTGACGCTAAACGCTGCCATAGAACGCAAGATGGATTTTTCGGAATTAGCCCAGTGCTTTTGCAATGGCCGCGCACGCTTTGCGCGGGAATTTGAACGCGCTAAGGCTGTTAATGCAAAAATCTATCTGCTTATCGAAAACCAAAACTGGGAAGATGCCTATAGCGGCAACTATCGCAGTCAGATGAAACCGCAGGCGTTCGTTGCGTCGCTGTTAGCGTGGCTGGCGCGTTACCGCTGTCAGATCATATTCTGCGATCAACGCACAAGCGGCAAGCTGATACACGATATTCTATACCGAGAAGGACGCGAAATGCTGGAAAGGATGATGCTAAGTGAATGCGAAACATAAAAGCGCATTAATAAAAGATATGCTTGATTTCGCTACCGTTGCAGCGTCCTATGGGCTTGATTTTAACCGTGCCGGTTTTGCAAGATGCCCTTTTCACAACGAAAGAACAGCGTCATTCAAAATTAAAGACCGGCATAGCGCCCATTGTTTTGGTTGTGGTTGGTCGGGCGATGTTATCAGCTTTACCGGGCAGCTGTTCAATCTTGATTTTGAACAATCGACGCGAAAACTGATTAACGACTTCGGCTTACCGATAGTCGCCGACCGCAAAATGACCTTACGCGAAAACAGCGAGATCACAGCAAGCTATAACGCGGCGATCACGGAACATAACAAGCGCAAACAGGCCGAGAAGGAGCTTCAGCAGCGTTATGAGCGCCTTTTATGGGTATACGCCACACTTGATAAGTGGAAGCACGAATATGCCCCTGAAAGCCCTACAGCGCCCTTAGACGAACATTACATCATTGCTTGTAAAGAAATCGACGGTGCAGCTTACCGGCTGATGCTGTATTCATAAGGGGGATAGTATGACGAAACTGATTGACTGCAACCAATTAACGGATGAAGCCATAGCGAACATGAACGCGACCGAGCTTATCAATTCCGTTTTGGTTTCGTTTGATATCCCTGACGTGATAGAACGCGAACGCATACAGGCGCTTATGCAGATAAGGGCGGCGGAAGTCGGCGCAAAGGTAGTCGTTAATCGTCAGCTCGGCGCATACCGCCAAAAGGATAAGCAGCTTGAAACCGATTTTAAAAAATCACAGGCGCAAGACAGAAACGACCTTGATTTACGCTTAAACGACAAGGGTGTACCCGTTCCGACTATCGATAACTTTCTTAAAATCATGCGCGGGAGAATGGAATACAGCAGCATTCGTTTTAATGTGCTGCGTAATTCCCCCGAGATCACGCACAACGGCGAAATATGCCGATGGTCAGACGCGGATGCAGCACAAAGCCGAAACTTCTGTGAAGCCAACTACGGCTTATACAGCGATAAAAAGCATTCCGACGCTTTGCGTATCTTATGGAAAGAACGCGAATATAACCCCATAAAGGACATAGTCGATGAACTTGAATGGGATGGTGAAGAACGCTGTACGCATTTCCTTTCTAAATGGGCGAAAGTCGAAGACACCGCCTATACCCGCGAGGTCAGCCGCCTGATATTTGCCGGTGGTATAAACCGTCTATACCTGCCCGGCTGTAAATTCGACGATGTGCCCGTCCTTATCGGCACGAAACAGGGCGAGGGCAAATCCACGCTTGTTAAATGGCTTGCCATTAACGACAGCTATTTTTCCGAAGTTACTGAAATGGACGGTCAAAAGGCCATAGAACAATTAGAAGGTGCGTGGATATGCGAGGTCGCAGAGTTGCTTGCACTTACCAAAACCAAAGAACAGGAAGCCGTTAAGTCCTACATAACGCGCCAGCGCGACAAATACCGTCCGCCATACGACGTTAACGCAATGGAATTTCCGCGCCGCTGCATCTTTATAGGCACGACCAATAACGAACAATTCCTGCGCGACAAGACCGGTAACCGCCGCTTTTACCCCGTAACAGTCAACAGCAACGGTTACGATCTTCACGACCACGAACAGGAATGCCGCGACTATATCATTCAGTGCTGGGCAGAAGCGCGTGTGAAATTCGAGCGTGGCGAAATGCCTGCCTTTGCAGACCGCTCCTTGTTATTCGAATATAAGGAAGCACAAGACGAAGCAATGGAAGATGATTGGCGTATCGGCGTTATTGAAAAGTACCTTGACGAGAAGTCACCCGGTGATACCGTATGCATAAAAGAACTCAAATGTGAAGCGCTATTTCCTGACAGCGATTTCCAACGAGACCTAACACCAAAAGAGACGCAAGAAATAAGCAAAATACTAAACACAATGCCGGGATGGGTAAAATGCGGACGCATACAGAGCGCCCATTACGGCAGACAACGAGGTTGGCGCAAAGAAATTGGGGGTGTGATGAATGCTTACGAACTGCCGTTTTAAGCATATTTTGCGAAGAAAACAGACATTCAAGCGGTGAAGTGTCGAAAAAACTGGACACCATATTCTGGTGTCCAGGGCTGTCCAGCTGCCGCGTCCTCTTAGAACTTTCTATCTTTTTTCTACTTTAAGGACAGGTGGACATGAGAATTAATATATAAGACTTTTTCGTAAAATAACATATGGTGTACACCATATAGAAAAATGAAATAATTATATAGGGAAACCGTGTCCACCGCGTCCACGTGTCCAGTACCATTAATAACCAATCGGAGGTGTTCAAAATTAGCGATTTGTCAATAAGTGCAAAAAATATCATACTTCAGGCAGCGCAAAATTTCCCCTTACAAGGCGAACATTCACCAGCCGACGAACTGCTATATTATCAAGCCCGTGAACTGTACGACCTTCACACTAAAGGCATGATAACCGCCGCTATAGGCGCTGAACGCAAAAACAAAATCATAGCAGCCTACATAATCAACGCCAACCGCGAGCAGCAATATACCCGAAGTAACATGCAGATCGCAGAATTCTACAAATCAATTGAAACAGCAAGCCGCAACTACGCAAAAAATCGCACGATTGAAAACGCCGATCAACTTTACTACGAAGTCTATCACATGATACCGAAAGGAACAGCGTCATGAACAAAAAACCAAGCACGCAAAAAGAAATACGCGATCTTTTAGTAGCCATTGGCGCTTTGGCCGAAGTAGCTCTTAACTTTTATCGCGCTTTAATCGCAGTTGGAGCTAATAACATCGAAGCAATCTCAATCACACGCGCTTACTTAGCATCTTTCAACACCCCAACCAATAACTCTACAACAGAAGGTGATAACTAATATGGCAGAATCTAAATCTAAATCCAAGACTTCAACCGAAACAACAACTGAAATCACACCGAAACGCGGACGCGGTCATCCTAAAGGCGCTGGCGGCTACAAACGCCCTGACAGCACAGTACAAGCCGAACCTGGCGACAACCGCAAATACCTCGAACACAACCTCAAAATGTGGAATTGGCCGCAAGTCAACATGAAAAAGCCCGAAGATGTTCTTGAGCGTGTAACTCTCTACTTCCAAACATGCGCTGATGACGATATGAAACCCTCTGTTGCCGGTTTAGCATTAGCTTTTGGTATTGAACGTAACACTTTGTGGAAATGGATAAACGGTGTGCAAAGCGACTATATACCTTCCGAAAGTAGGAACATGCTTAAAAAAGCGTATCAAATTTTGAACGTTCAAATGGAAAATTACATGCAAAATGGCAAGATAAATCCCGTAGCAGGAATTTTCCTTATGAAGAATAATATGGGATATCAAGACAAGCAGGAGGTCGTTCTTACGCCCACTCAGCAGCTCGGCGAGCAAGTACCGGCAGAGACTTTGGAGAAAAAGTATCTTGAGGATGTGATCGGAGCATCGGCCAGCGACTATGAAGTAGACCCTTGAGCGACTATGCCAGCGACTATGAAAAATAAAACGACTATGACGCAGTTAGGCGGCAAAGCCGAGCGACTTTCACGCGACTATCGGGAAAAGGTCAACAACTATTGGGCAACTATGAGCGACTATCAGAAAATGCTGAACGACTATTAAACGACTATCGACTATGTCTTACGCGTAGGCGCTGAGAAATTTTTCAGCTTGAAAACTGAACAAAAAGCAAAACGAAGCCGCCGAGCGCCTGTTATAGGTACTCGACGGCGTTTTTATTTGCCGGTCATTTGCTGCGATCCGCGCGGCTTGCGCATGCTAAAAATGCGCTTTCGCGTTAAGCGGCATTTAAACGCGCTCTGAGCGAATTTAGATTTGAGAATGTAATTACACTATTGCGCAGAAAAAACCGCTCTCGGACGATTACAGCGGCTTGAAACGGGGTATATAACGGCGCGTAGCATATCGCAATGCGCTTTGCTGGCGTTGTAAGCGGCTTTTTCCGCCCGGCCATATACCAGAAGCGCAAAAAGAAAACCGCCCCGGAAATTATCCAGGACGGTATGAGAGGCTATTTATTTTTCTTCATGCAATCAAATAAAATCATGATTGGAAGTATTATAACGATTAATAAAACTGTCACTTCAAATCCCCCCTTATGTAGTGCGCACGTTTCGCGCTGATGCTGCATATATACGGATTATTTGTAATGGCTGCGTCACGTTCTTTTTTGCTGTTGTATTCGATAATTTCAGCCGTTCCCCAGTCGCGTATTTTTTCGTCGCTGTCGTTCCAACTGAAATTGTTATGTTTTATGGCGTAAAAGTGTCTCATTTTTTAAAACTCCGTTTCTGCTTAAAATAAAATAAGTAAATTGCTGCATCGTCCAATAACGGCATATAACTGTCCGGTTTCGAAGTCCTTCACAAGCCCGCCGTTAATGCCGTAAATTCCTGTTGAATAGCCCACTTTATCAAGCAAACGTAGTGTATACATGTATTCGGCGGGTTTATTGGTGTAGTCTTCGGCAGCGCCCAGGCGGACAAGATCGCGCAATTCCTTTTGCGTGTATTTTTTCATTTTCCGCGCCTCTTTCCTTATTCTGTCACTATGGATCGATACAAACGCGCTACACGGTTACAGGCCTGAAAAAGCGCTCTCGCTTGTACGTCTAACCATTCTTCACGGCTGCTTGGTCTGCGTTCACCGTCGCGGGTTTTCTTCAGTTCGGACGGGTTGCACAGTCTTTCCGCGATATCGCCGTTATAAATCAAAGACGATCCGCCCCAACTGTACATGCTCCAATCATCCGCGCCGTTTAACATCCATTCCCGGCACTCTTTCCCGGCTTCCGGGTTGCGTCCTTCATGCTCTGCGCGTTCTCTAAGTTCTTCTACCAGCTCAAAGGCGTAAAGGGTAACGCCCTTATCCCATGCGCTGCGGTCCTTGCGGGCTTCAAGTTCTGCGGTTATCTTTTCAAATACTGCTGTTGTATCTTCTCGCCTTTCCTCGGTTTTCTCCGGGCGCTGTGGGTTAACCTCCACAATCGGTTTACCACGTCGGCGAGCTTCTTCTACTTCATAATCAGCGGCAGGCGATACGCTAACCCAAGGGTATTTACTGCTATAGTAGGCTTCTGCATCTGCGGGGCTTTCAGCGTGGGCGATGTTTGCACAATACACATCTTCTGAATACTGGAAGCTTACGTTAAAATACTGTTTCACTTTATATTCCTCCTTGATTTCTCGGAAGAACGGCTATATAATTTATTTGCCGCTCTCCTTGGCGGTGCGCTCCCGATTTGCTTCCTACGGCTTTGGGGGCGCTTTTTTGTTTACGTGCCCATTATAATGCCCAATTAGATATATGTCAAGTGTTTCGCAACATATTTTGCCCATAAAACATACACAATAATGTGTGCGGGCATTTGTGCACAATGCCCATATAACCATACCCAATTGGGGCACGGCGGCAGAGCCGGGGGAGGGGGAAAAGAAACGCGCAACGGGGCTGGGGTTACGCCTGTAAATACTGAAAAAATTAAAAAGGTCGATTTGCCCTACACGCTATTTCAAAAATCGCAAAAAATAAAAAAAGAGATTTATTTATGAAATTTTGGGCACGAAAAGTATTGACATATAACGTTGCATATGGTATTGTGTAATAGACAAAACGCAAAGGAGATTGGGCATAATGAAAGTTGGGTATATTCGTGTATCGACAGAGGAGCAGAACACTATTCGTCAAGAGATTTTGATGAAGGAGCTCGGTGTTGAAAAAATTTATATTGAAAAGGCGAGTGGAAAAAGTCGCGCTGGCCGTCCTCAACTGGAAGCTATGCTGGATTATGTGCGTGAGGGCGATGTGGTTATTGTTGAGAGCATCAGCCGATTTGCGAGAAGCACGAAAGATTTGCTGAGCTTGATTGAACAGCTGAAGAGCAAGAAAGTAGCTTTTGTTTCGCAGAAAGAGAACATTGATACTGAGACACCGCAGGGTCAATTTATGTTGACGGTGTTCGGTGCTATGGCGCAGCTTGAACGTGATCAGACTTTGCAGAGGCAAGCGGAAGGAATTGCGGCGGCAAAAGCGGCTGGAAAGTATAAAGGCAGAAAGCCTATTGCTATTGATGAGGGACTTTTGAAAGACGTTCATGCGTCGTGGTATAAGAACGAGATCACCACCGCGCATGCTATTAAACGGCTGGGTGTGAGTCGTAATACGTTTTACCGTAGAATGTGGGAGTATGAAGACGAAATGGGCATCCCTCGCAAGAATGGGAGTAACGCATAATGAAATATTTCTTCAATCTCATCGGCTATATGTTGGTAATGATATGTATTGCGCTTTTGCTGGCGTATGTGATACCGAGAATTTTATAAAGTAGGCTCTTGCGAGGGCAAGGGTGACAGCTAAGGGGCTATCTCGAAAGGGGATAGCCTCTTCTTTATTTGATGAGGTGATAATGTGAATTACGAAAAGCTCGCGAGTTCAATAAATGCAGCGATTGATAAAGAGCCTGATGATAAGGGCGCTTACGGGGATCTTTTCTCGCTTTGCCGCGCGTGGGAAGCTGAGGATTTCGCGGCGGCTCATGCTGCCAACAAAGCGCTAAAGGAAAAGTGTGCTGTGCAACTGCGTGTGAGCACAGATAAAGCGTCGTTTTACGAGCAATGGAGAAAGTGCCTGCTGTTCGAAGCACCGCACGATTTTGACAGTTATTTGACTTATATGGAGCTTGATCGGCAGGCGGATAAGCGCTTTTATCAGCCGCGAAAGAAGCAATTGAAGCCTGTCGTAGACGCTTTGCAGGCACTTTGCGGTGACGATGAGCTTGACCTACTGGCCGTGAGCTTACCGCCCGGTGTCGGCAAGGCTATGGCAAACGACACGCCTATTTTGACCAAAGCCGGGTGGAAAAAGCATGGTGAGCTGGCGGTTGGAGATGAAGTAATTGGCATGGACGGTTGCTTTAAGAAAGTCATTGCCGTTCACCCTAAATGCCAATTAGATGTTTTGGTCGAGTTCACTAATGGTGAAAAAATTCAGTGTCACGAAAATCATGAATGGCTATTTTACAATCGGCACAGTCAATCAGTGCAGCTTCGTGAAACAAAAGAATGGATAAAACTTGAATTAGAAACCGGCGGCGAGAAAGGCAAGCGTGGGCATAGATATATGCTTCAGGTTCCGTCAAAGCAATATATTGTCGGAGAAGATAAGGCTTTACCGTTAGACCCATATGTGTTTGGCGTTTGGCTTGGGGACGGCACAAACAAAAAACCGAGAATTGCTTGGGCAAAGGGCGATTATCCAATAATGGAGGAAATTTCACGCCGTGGGTATGAATTGCGAAACATATGCGAACACAAAACCACAGGTGTAATGTATAGTGACTTGGCTATCAGAAAGGCACTTCAATCTATGGGTATGTGTCATTCAAGGAAAAGACTTCCGAAGCATATTCCGGACAACTATTTTACTGCGAGCATTTCTCAGCGGTTGGATTTGTTAGCTGGATTACTTGATACAGACGGGACATTGTGCGGTGGCAGCAAATATATTTTCTCTACAACAAGTGAAGAATTGCGAGACGCAATGATTACATTGGTTTCTACTTTTGGTTGGAGAGCTTGCCTGAAAAGAGAAGAGCCTAAAGTTTCATCGTCAGGCATTCATGGAAGATTACCTGTTTATATAATTTCTTTTAGCCCTGATATAGAAATTCCTTGTCAATTACCGAGGAAGAAAAACAAACCCGTGAAGCAACGAAAAATTGCGGTTAAATCTATAAGCAAAGTCGAGCCGAAAGAAGGTAACTGCATCACCGTAGAGGGTGGCATGTATTTGGCTGGGAAGACATTAATTCCGACGCACAACACCACTCTTGCCATCTTTTTGCTTACGTGGATAGCAGGGCGTGATCCAAACCATCCGAACCTTACAGGCAGTCATTCCAATTCGTTCGTGCGTGGCGTGTATGATGAATGCTTGAGATTGTTCGACGCGCAGGGCGAATATCTTTGGCATGACGTGTTTCCTGCTGTTCAAGTCAGCAATACAAACGCTAAGGATTGCCGCATCGATCTTGATAAGCGTCAGCGCTTTGAGACGCTGGAATTTACCTCTATAGGCACAGGAAACGCGGGTTTGTACCGTGCTGCAAATTTGCTTTACTGCGATGACTTGGTGTCGGGCATCGAAGTTGCGCTCTCTAAGGAGCGGCTTGACAAACTGTGGGAGACCTATACCACTGACTTACGACAGCGTAAGATTGGCGATAAATGCAAGGAGCTTCATATCGCTACTCGATGGAGCGTACACGACGTTATAGGCCGTTTAGAGCGGGAATATGAAAATAACCCTCGTGCGAAATTTATTTGCTTTCCCGCTATGAACGAGAACGACGAGAGCAATTTTGATTACGATTATGGCGTAGGATTTACTACAAAGTTTTATCGTGAGCAGCGGGATATCATGGACTCTGTCAGCTGGAAAGCGCTGTACATGAACCAGCCAATTGAAAGGGAAGGACTTATTTATCATCCCGACGAGTTGCGGCGTTTCTTTGAACTGCCAGTGCAAGAGCCGGACGCTGTTATTGGCGTATGTGATACTAAGGATAAAGGCGCTGACTATGCGTTTTTGCCTGTCGGTTATGTTTATGGACAAGATTATTATATTGGAGACTGTATATGTGATAACGGACTGCCTGACACAGTAGATATACGGCTGTCAGATATTCTTGTCCGCGATAAGGTCAATATGTGCCGATTTGAAAGTAACTCAGCCGGTCGACGCGTGGCCGAGAAAATTCAAGGCGAGGTTAAAAAGCTTGGCGGCATTACCAACATTACAACGAAATTCACAACGGCAAACAAAGAGACAAAGATCATTGTAAATTCAGCGTGGGTCAAGGAACATTGCTTGTTCTTGGATGAAAGTAAATATAAGCGAAACTCGGATTACGGGCGAATGATGGATATGTTGTGCTCTTATACTGTAGCTGGAAAAAATAAGCACGATGATGTCCCGGACGGAATGGCTATGTTTGCGGAGTTTGCTCAGAGCTTAAACGGCGCTAAAGTGGAAGTGTTTAAACGGCCTTGTTAGTAAGCAAAATAACAAATAATAGAAATAATTCAAAGTATGATGGTTTTGCTTGACACAGAATTTAATATATAATAATGTAGAAATTAGCAAAGGAGGTGTCACAAATAGCGGGACGTATGTTGTTTGGACGGCGTGTTATATACACGGACGTCGCTGAGATCAACTCAAAAAACATAGTTGATGTTCTTAAAAAAGCAATATTTGTGCACCTACAGAATAGCGCGGATATTGATTATCTTTATCGCTATTATCGCGGAGACCAGCCGATCATTCACAGAGTCAAGGACGTAAGGCCGGAGATTTGTAATAAGATCGTAGAGAATCGCGCTAATGAGATCGTGTCGTTCAAGGTCGGTTATCTTATGGGCGAGCCTGTACAGTACGTAAACCGTGGCGATGATGAGAGCGTCGCGTCTAAAGTGCTGAAACTTAACAGCTATGTGATGTCCGAGGACAAGGCTGCTAAAGACAAAGAACTTGCGGACTGGTTTCACATTTGCGGCACGTCTTATCGAATGATTTTGCCCGACGCGAACGTGAATGCGGAAGAAGATGAAGCGCCGTTCGAGATATTTACGCTTGATCCGCGCTTTGCTTTCGTGGTTTATTCAAGCGAGCTGGGCAATCCGGCGCTGCTGGGCGTAAAGTACATACTCCGCGAGAACGGAACGCTCGTTTATTCCTGTTACACGCGGGATCATTACTACGAGATAGAGAATCTGTCCACTATCACGCGCAGCGAAGATCAGGTACTCGGTATTCCAATCATTGAATACCCAGCTAATGCCGCAAGGCTCGGTGCTTTTGAAATCGTGCTGCCGCTTTTGGACGCTATAAATACGACCGAGAGCAACCGCATTGACGGTGTTGAGCAGTTTGTTCAGGCACTTATGCTTTTTCACAACGTTGATATCTCAAGTGATGATTTTTCAAAGCTCCGTAACGAGGGCGCAATTAAATTCAAGGACATTGATCCGCAATTTAAAGCCGAGATTGAATATCTCACGTCTGAAATGAACCAAACGCAAACTCAGACGCTTGTTGACAGCATGTATAATACTGTTCTGACGATTTGCGGAATGCCGAACAGGAACGGCGGCTCCTCGACCTCAGACACCGGTTCAGCTGTTATTATGCGTGACGGCTGGTCATCCGCTGAGGCAAGAGCTAAGGACACTGAGCTTGTGTTCAAAAAGGCAGAGAAAGAGTTTCTTAAACTGCTGCTGCGTATTTGTCGCGATTTAAGCGATTTGAGTTTGAAGCTCTCTAACCTTGAAATTCGTTTTACTCGCCGCAATTATGAGAATATTACAGAAAAAGCAAACGTGTTGACTACAATGCTTGCTAATCCCAAAATTGCGCCGGTGTTGGCGTTTACACACTGCGGCCTGTTCAGTGATCCGCAGCTTGCTTACAGAATGAGTATGGAGTACATGGAGGAGCAGCAGAAAAAGGCTGCGGAGGTAGTGGCTAATGGAGATGAAACCAAGAGCGGCGATGCAGCTAACGCCGGAGATGATAACGGCGATAGAGCAGGCACTAAACCAACGCAGCAGGATTGAGATTGGCGTAAAGAACAATAAAATTTGCGTTTGGGAAATCAAAAGCAAAACTAAATACGAACAGCCTATTACATAGGGTATTAGGAACAGCCAATTAGGGGCTATCGATATCGAAAAGATGTCGGTAGTCCTTTTTTGTTATTCTTTTTTTCCTTCCTGTTGCCCTTGAGCTCTGCGGAGTGTTCATGAAAGCTCACCGTTATGTGCGGTATGAGAAAGGCAGCAACAAAGAGTATTCAATCGCCGAAAGGCGTTAATTGTCAGGGAAGACATTAATCGCAGAGGGGAGACAACCCCGCCAAAAACAGAAAATAGCGCTGAGTGAACAGCCTTGTTAAACGCAGGAGGTAATCATCATGGCAAAAATCGATGTAAGCAGTATTGACGGTTATGAAAACATGACCGCCGAGGAAAAAATCAAGGCTCTCGAAGCGTTCGAGTATAACGACAATTCGACAGAGCTGGAAAAGTACAAATCCGCAGCGTCTAAAGCCAATTCCGAGGCCGCTTCATGGAAGAAAAAGCATAACGAGCTTCTTTCGGAAGACGAGCGCAAGAAGCAGGAACAGGCTGACAGCATCGCGCAGATGCAGAAAGAGCTTGACGAGCTGCGCGAGGGTAAAAAGGTTTCTGAGTATAAAGCTAAGTTTATTGCTCAGGGCTATGACGAAGCACTTGCGGAGGAGACCGCTAAGGCGATGGCCGAGGGCAACAGCGAGAAGGTTTTTGCTAATAATCAGAAGTTTCTTGATGATTACGCGAAAAGAGTTAAAGCAGATGCTCTTAAAAAGACTCCGAGACCCGCGCCCGGTCAAGGCGGCAACGAGTCAGTCAATTACGACGAAAAGATTTCAAACGCGCAGAAAGCCGGAGATTTTACGGCAGCTGCGTATTACACGCGCCTTAAAGCTCAGGCAGAGACGCAAATTCAGAATGAATAAAGGAGAAAACCAATTATGGCAGATACTTTTGCTACAAGTTTTGGAGTACTTAACTACTCCGGAATGCTTTTTAACAAGGGTAACACCCGCACTCCGCTGTCCTCGATCATAGGCGGCAGAGCAAAGACGACCAATCATGTTGAGTTCGTTACCGGTCAGGAGTTCACTTCCGGCGGCGGCGCTCAGCCTGCTATCAGCGAGACCGCGTCGCTTACTGCGCCTGATGCAACCGTAGTAACTCGTGAACAGAAAACGAACGTTACTCAGATCTTTCAGGAGAGCGTAGGCATCTCTTATGCAAAGCAGTCGAACATGGGCACTCTGAGCGGCATCAACATTGCCAATCAGGAAGCTAACCCCATGAACGAGCTTGATTTTCAGGTCGCTGCAAAGATGATGAAGATCAATGCCGATATCGAGTATACCTTCATCAACGGCGTATATAACAAGGCCACCGATGACAGCAAGATCAACAAGACCCGTGGTCTCGTTCCTGCTATTACTACCAACACCAAGGCAATGGCATCCAAGCCTCTCGGCCTGTGGGATATCGCAGATATGGTCAAGAAAATCTATGGTCAGAACGCGCCCACTACTGGCCTGTGCCTGTGGTGCGATGCAACTACCATGTTCCAGATCAACGCGGATGCGGTACAGAACGGCCTGTCGGTAGTTCCTGCGTCTCGTGAGATCAACGGTATCGCGCTGTCGAGCGTCGTTACCCCGATAGGCGTTGTTTACCTATACCTCGGTGAATACCTGCCCAGCGGTACTGCATTGCTGCTGAACCTCGATGTTCTTGCACCTGTGTTCCAGCCCGTTCCCGGCAAGGGCAACTTCTTCCTTGAAGAGCTTGCTAAGACCGGCGCAGGTCAGAAGTATCAGCTCTTCGGTCAGATCGGTCTTGACCATGGCCCCGAGTGGTATCACGGTAAGTTTACCGGCATTTCGACCTCGTTTACCGCACCTACTTACAGCCGCAGCGTGTTTGTTGCGAATGCAGCTGATTTTAAAACCACTGACTCTACCGGAGGCTGATAAAGACATTTAATTGAAAGGAGTGGACAGCATGACGGAAACTGAAAAACTGGCAATGGTTAAAGCTATGACCGGCGAAACGGATGAAATTGTTCTGTCCACTTACCTTAAAATCGCCGGGGACAAGGTTTGTAGGAAAGCATATCCCTTTACGTTTGCTACGCAGAATGTGCCTGAACGCTATGAGTATGTTCAGATCGAGATTGCAGTTTATTTAGTCAACAAACGCGGTGCAGAAGGGGAGACGGCACATAGTGAAAATGGAATATCGCGCACTTATGACAATGCCGATATCCCTTCTGCGCTGTTGAGAGATATCGTGCCTTTTGCGTCCACCCTCGGAGGTGACGCATGAAGATATTAGAGCGAAACAAAGTGGCGCTTTGGTATCAGCTTTATGACCGTAAGGAAATTGTCGAAGACGAATATGGCAATGAAACCGGTGGCTCAAAGCCGATTTACAAACCCGCCGTTAAGCTGAGAGCTAATGTTTCGTCGGCTACGGGTACGGCGCAAATGGAACAGTTTGGTAATTTTGCTGGTTATGACAAGGTTATCGTTACCGATGATTTGACTTGCCCGATTGACGAAAATTCGGTTTTGTTTATTGATAAGCTGCCTGAATATAGCGATGACGGCACTCCGCTGTATGACTACGTAGTAAAGCGCGTTGCAAAATCGCTTAACGCTATTGCGTATGCGGTTCAAAAGGTGACTGTATCGTGAAAAAAGTCGTTGTGCCGCTGTCTAACGCTGGTATTTCGGAACTGACGAAAAGCGTTAATGAGTATAACGCATGGCTCAAAGAGCGCTCGGACGAGTTTCTGAGGCGTTTGGCGAAAATGGGTTATAACGCGGCGAGCGCTAAGTTCGGTACTGCAATCTATGACGGCACAAATGATGTCGTAGTGAAGGTCGAAGAACGAGGCAAAAATACGATGGCAATAGTCGCTACGGGCACGGCAACGCTGTTTATAGAGTTCGGTACAGGCGTTACCTATCCCGACAATCATCCGCAAGCAGGTGAGCTTGGTATGACTCGCGGTGAATATGGAGATGGGCACGGTAAGCAATCGTCGTGGGGCTATTACGGCGAGCCCGGTTCTAACGGCATTGTCAGGGAAAAGCCTGACGGCAGCACCGTTGTTATTACGCGAGGCAATCCGGCAAATATGCCAATGTATGAAACCGTAAAGGAACTGGAAGCAAGCTTAATTGCTTTGGCAAAGGAAGTGTTTAAATGATCGACATTGAAAATCAGATATACACGCCGATAGCTAAAGCGCTCAGAAGTGAATTCCCCGGTATTATCGTAAGCGGCGAATATATAAACGCTCCGCCCGATTTCCCTTATGTGAGCATTGTCGAACAGGACAATTACACGACACAGGCGCACATGGATAGCGGCAGCGTTGAGTTTTCGACGTTGATGTATGAGGTGAATGTTTATTCTAACAAGAACGTTGGCAAGAAAACGGCTTGCCGCGAGATCATAACATTCATTGACAATTTGATGTATTCAAAGAATTTTAGGCGAATATCACTTTCGCCTGTTCCCAATATGGAAAATGCGACAATTTACCGGCTCGTAGCTCGATATAGAGCTGAAACGGACGGTACTAATCTTTATAGGAGGTAAATCATGGCGATAAGTACATATAAAGTCTTTCTGATGAAGAAAGGTGACACAGGGGATACCTGGTCGAAGCTTGTTGATATCAAAGAGTTCCCCGATCTCGGCGGCGAGCCTGAAATGCTCGAAACCACCACTCTGAGCGACAATATGCAGACCTACATTGCCGGTATTCAGTCTCTTGACGGCCTGTCGTTCTCTGCAAACTACGACATGACTACTTTCAAGACCCTCAAAGCTCTTGAAGGTAAGAAAGCAAGCTATGCAGTGTGGTTTGGTGGAACGGAAGTTTCTGGCACAGTTACCCCGGACGGTTCTAACGGCAAATTTAGCTTTGACGGTGAACTTTCTGTTTATCCTGTCGGCGGCGGCGTAAATGAAGTTGTGGGCATGACTATTACCATTGCTCCGTCCACGCCTATTGCTTTTTCTGACACCTGATTAAAAGCCGAATTGATAAGGAGGATTTATCATGGCAAAACAGCTTACTATTAACGATCCCGTTTCCGGCGTTACATACACGCTGGAATTTACCCGCAAGACAATCGAACTCATGGAAAAGAACGGCTTTATCGTTGCCGACATGGAGCGCAAGCCTATGACGCTTCTTCCCGCACTTTTCGCGGGTGCGTTCCTTGCACATCATCGTTTTGTTAAGCGTGATGTGATCGACGCGATTTATGCAAAACTGAACCACAAGGACGAGCTTATAGGTGCGCTTGTGGAAATGTACAATGAGCCGCTTATGGCGCTGCTTGATGAACCCGAGCAGGAGAACGATGAGGGAAACCTAAGCTGGAAGGCTGGCTGGTAAGCGGCCATTCTTCCGAAAACGTGGGGGGTGGAGGCGAACGAAGCCCCATCCCCCGTTTTGCTTACACAGACAAATTTTATGAGCTTTTTCCTTACTATTTATCTATAGGCATGACCTATGAGCAGTATTGGGAGCAGGATTGCGATTTGGTTAAGTATTACCGCCGTGCAGCGCAGATAAGACAGGATTTAAAAAATCAAGATGCGTGGTTGCAGGGCGCTTATTTTTATGAAGCACTGATCGACGTTGCACCAATACTGCGAGCGTTCGCAAAGAAGGGCACTAAGCCCACACCGTATGTAAATCAGCCTTATGAGCTGTTCAGCAGAAATGACGATGCGCGCAAGAAACAGGCGGTTGAAAAGAGACAGGATGATAAGGCGAAAGCGTTTATGCAGGCATTCATGATGTCAAATAATAAGAAATTCAAAGAAGAAGGTGGTGTAACGGATGGCTGATAATGTAGAAATTCAGGGCTTAGAGTTTGAGATAGTCAATGACAGCAAAGATACAGTCAAGGGCTTGGAAGCACTGATCGATACACTCAAGGCATTAAAAACCGCTACATCAGGCGGCACAAGTGGGCTGAGTAAAACCGCTGACGGCATAAGCAGATTGAACGATGCGCTGAAAGGCTTCAGCCAATCTGAGGCAGCGAGTAAAATTTCGGCTTTGGCAAGTGCGCTTAATACGCTCAAGGGTGTCGGAAAGGTTACTATATCATCTTCTATTGCAAATCAGATAAGGGCGATCAATGACGCATTGACCGGCGTTAACGAGGGTACGAGAGATAAACTCACCGGCCTCGCAGACGGTCTTAGGCCGCTTTCCGAGCTCGGAAAATCTAAGCTGACTACATTTATTAATCAATTAAAAAAGCTCCCCGAAGTTGTCGGAGAGCTTGAAAAGGTTGACCTTGATAAATTTACGCGGCAAATGTCGGAACTGGCTGCGGCTATAAAACCGTTAGCCGACGAGATGCAGAAAGTGTCTAACGGCTTTTCAGCGTTTCCGTCAAAAATTCAGAAGCTCATCTCGTCCAGCGAAAAGGGCAAGAAGAGCGTTAGCTCGTTCGGCAGGGCAACGGGGCTTTTGAAATTGGGCGGCATTGCTTTGTCATTGCGCACGGTGTCGAGCCTGATAAGCTCGGCTATTACGGAGTCGAATAAATATCAGGAAGACTTGAACCTGTTTACTGCGTCAATGGGCGAATATGCTGAACAAGCAAAGAAATACGCCGAGACTGTATCTGAGGTCATGGGTATTGACCCTGCCGAGTGGATGCGCAATCAGGGTATATTCAATACGCTCTTAGAGGGCTTCGGTTCTGTTTCAGATCGAGCGTATACGATGAGCAAGAACCTGACGCAGTTAGGCTACGATATAAGTTCGTTTTTTAACATAAGCGTCGAAGAATCAATGCAGAAATTGCAGTCCGGCATTTCCGGCGAGCTTGAACCGCTGCGTAGGCTGGGCTATGACTTGTCTCAGGCACGTTTGCAGCAGACAGCATACACACTGGGCATTAACGAGAGTGTTTCAGCGATGACTCAGGCCGAGAAAGCAGAATTGCGCTATTACGCCATTATGACACAGGTAACGACTGCACAGGGGGATATGGCACGTTCACTTGAAGCCCCGGCTAATCAGCTCAGAATATTGCAGGCGCAGTTCACTATGTGCGCGAGAGCAATAGGCGATATCTTTATTCCGATGCTCAATGCGATACTCCCCGTGGCGATTGCTGTTGTTCAGATTATTAAAGAGATCGCAAGTACAATAGCGGCTATATTCGGATTTAAATTAACTCCAATTGACTATTCCGGTATTGACAGCGCAGCCGGTGGTGCCGGTGCGCTTGAGGATAATCTCGAAGGAGCTGGTGATGCTGCAAAGAAACTTAAACAGTACACTGCCGGTTTTGATGAGCTTAATGTGTTTAAGCCCGAAGATAAATCGTCATCGGGCAGTGGCGCTGGCGGCGGTGGAGGCCTTGACTTTGAATTGCCTGAGTATGATTTTCTCGGCGATGCGATTTCAGAAAGAATAGACAATATCCGCAAAAAGCTTGAGCCTCTGCTTACATTCGTGAAAGAGCACTTAGATGAAATACTTGTCGCAGTATTGGCTATCGGTGCTGGTTTTCTCGCGTGGAAGATAGGACAGATTATAAGTGACCTTGGTGGTCTTGAGGGAATTTTGAAGCGCATAAGCGAGCTTGTCGGAAGAATTACGCCGCTGCTCGGCATCGCGCTTGCTGCTGCTGGTGCAGTTATGTTACTCGCAAGTGCTTTTGATGCTTGGACTAATGGACTGGATAAAGGCAATCTTATGGGCATGCTCGCAGGCATCGGCACTTTGACCGCTGGCCTTACTTTGAAATTTGGCAAGCTGGGCTTTGCTATTGGAACGATTACGGGAGGCATTACATTACTTGTAATCGGCTTTAGAGACTGGGTAACGCAAGCTAAATTAACTAAAACAGCACTTACAGCGCTTGAAGTTGGCACAGGCTTGTTAACAATCGGCTTAACAACGCTATTCGGCAGAGTCGGGTTAGCTGTCGGTTTGCTCGCTGGCGGTATTACTGAAGTTACGGGCGCTATAAGGGAATTTATCAATACTGGCGAATTAACTAATACCTCTTTTATTGCATTTGAGAGCGGTATTTTGAAAATCGGCATCGCTTTATCTATGTTTACAGGCAGTTGGATACCGCTTGCCATTACTGGTGTCGTGATGCTTGCAACAGCAATTTATCAATATTGGGGCGATATCAAAGTCTTTTTTGAAAACCTTTGGAAAGGCATTCAGCAGATATGGAAAGACGTGTCTACATGGTTTAAGACGAACGTCATAGACCCTATCACTAATTTCTTTAAAGGACTGTGGAAAGATGTATCGGGCTTTTTCTCCGATTTGTGGACGGATGTTAAAGCAGTGTGGAATCCCGTCGCTACTTGGTTTAATGATAATGTTATTCAGCCGATAGTTGATTTCTTTGAGCCTATTGTTAAGTGGATAAGCGAGTTTTTTAGAGGCTGCTGGATTATCATAAAGGCTATTTGGATCGTCGTGCCTTTGTGGTTTGACGAACAAGTCATTAAGCCAGTCAAAGAGTTCTTTAGAAAATTGAAAGAGGACGTAAGTCAATTCTTTTCCGATTTGTGGACTGGCATTCAAGAGACATGGTCAACCGTGTCAACATGGTTTAATGAGAATGTTATCACTCCCTTGACAGAGTTCTTTACAGGCTTGTGGGAAGACCTGACCGAAGGATTTGACAAGCTGTGGACTGATATCAAAACGATATTCGAGCCGGTCATAAACTGGTTTAAAGAGAAAATTATTGAGCCTCTCAAAGAAAAATTCTCGGACATGTGGGAGCGTCTACGCTCAGGCTTTGAAACCTTGTGGGGAAAAATCAAAGAAATATTCGCACCAGCAATAAATTGGTTCAGAGATACAGTGATAGACCCTTTAAAAGAAAAATTCTCTGACGCGTGGGATGCAATAAAGGATGCGTTCGAAACGGCGATTTCCGCAATTAAAACCTTTGCAAAAGATGTGTTGCTACATGGTTTAATTTCGATTGTTCAAGACGCTATTAATAAGGTTATAGACATAATCAATGGTCTGATAGGAAAGTTTAACGCTGTGGTATCTATTGCTGCGAAGGTTACTGGCAGTGATTGGAGCGGCCTTGACAAGATAAACCACGTTGAACTTTTCGCAGAGGGCGGTTTCCCTGATGAAGGGCAGCTCTTTATTGCTCGTGAGTCCGGCGCTGAGATGGTCGGCGCAATGGGGCGCAGAACGGCGGTAGCCAACAACGATCAGATCGTAGAGGGCATATCGGCCGGTGTTACCAACGCAAACGACGGCGTTATCGCTGCGATATACTCGCTTATCAACGTAGTTGAGTCTAAGGATATGGACGTTTATATCGGAGATGACGCGATAGGCCATTCCTATGATCGATACAATCAGAGCAGAGGCCGCAGAGTCAACGTCGGTGCGTTCGCAAACGCTTATTAAGGAGGTGTGAGGATATGAACAGCTTTATAAAAATCAACGGCAACGCATATCCCACGCCTCGCCGTGGTTTGAACTTAATGGTCGCTACTATCGTTGACTCAGCCCGAAACGCAAATGCGGTTGTCGTAGGTCAGGTAGTAGGCCGCGAGCAGCAGAAGATAAATAACCTCGAATGGGGCTATCTTACCGCTGCTCAGTGGTCGGCCATATTAAAAGAGTTCAGCCGGTTTTATGTGACCGTGAGCTATCCCGATATGGTAAATAATCGTTGGACAACGCGAAAGATGTACCCCGGCGACCGCACAGCCGAGCCGCTTCACCTTGACCCCAAAACCGGACTGCCACTGGATTACATCAATTGCAAAGTCAATCTTATCGACTGCGGCGAGCCGTTCTAAGGGGGTGTAGACCGTGAAACAGGTAAGCGACGCTTACAAGGTAAGTATGAGGTCTATGCTCAGAAACCGTTCGTATGTGAAAGTTGCGTTTTCAAACGTTGACGTGGCAGCGGCTACAGACGGCGAATGGGAGAGCAACGGCGCACAGGGATATTCGGAATTTGACACAATAGATTACGAATATGACTACGAAGAAACCTATGCGACGCTGGAACTGAACAGGTGGGGGCTTGACGGCTCTCAGATTATCCTTACGTCGAGTACAGGTAATGCGCTGCAAGACGGCTTTACATCAACGTTTATAAGCAATGCGGACGGTGCGTTTACCACAAGCGCGGTGCTCACGAGAGAGTTTACAGACCCACACACGTTCGCGGGGCTTACGTTTACTTTCGATACGCGCACTAACGAGTGGCCGCTTGAAATAACCGCAAAGTTTTATCTTAACGATGAGGCGGTCGAGAGCAAAACAATAAGCGTAACTGATATTGAAGCCGCTTTTGAGGCTCGCGTAGCTTCGTGTGACAAGATCGAGATAGTGTTTGGTAATATGCTTCCTTATCGCCGTCCGCGCTTGGAACGTATCATGTACGGCGTTGAAAAGACGTTTACCAATAGCGATATCGTATCAACAAAGCAGTCACATGATGTAGACCCCTTGAGCCGCAGATTGCCGAAAGAGACCATGCAGTTTGCGATACTGGATTACGAGCACAAATATGATCCCGACAATCCCACGGGCATGTACGCCTATGTCGACAAAAACTCGCCAGTAACTATAAGCTTTGGCTACGAGCTGCCGGATGGAGATGTCGAGTGGACTAAGGGAGATAAGTATGTTCTAAACAGTAAGCCTAAAGCCTCGAAAAATCAGGCTACGTTTACTGGCACAGGGCTTATCGGCAGTCTGACAGGCAGCTTTTATAAGAGTAAGTTAGGCGAAAAGACCTTTTATGATATGGCAGAAGAAGTGCTGCTGGATGCAGACTTGACACTTACCGAACGCGGTACGCATCCCTGGGTAATAGACCCCGTACTTAAGCAGATGAAAACCACTGCCGCCCTACCCATAGACACACACATGAACTGCTTGCAGCTTATAGCTCACGCTTGCCGCTGCCGCCTGTTTACCGATGACGATAACATCATACATATTAAGCCGTTCGGCGTAACGATCGTCGGTATATATAACGGTACATGGTCAGATAACGGCCATATGTGGTTCAGTGAGTGGAACAGCGTTGATAAAGGCAACAAGACGGATAACACCTATATCACTCTTGAGCTCAACCGTTGGACGCTTGACAGGGGAGAAGAACAGGTGCTTATCGAAAGCGAGGACGCATCGGGGCGCGGTTATGTAAGTCAGAGTATGTCGGACGGCAACGGAGATTACAGCGCTGCGCCGGTGTTTACTAAGGTGTTCGATGTGTCGCATGATTTGCCGGTACTCACACTGTGCTTTGACACGCCGATAGACGAATACCCCTCGTCGGTGCAGGTCAAGTATTACAGTGGCGATACGCTGCTTGATACCAAAGTCGCAAGCGGTATAACCTCTGCCGAGACGGTTATTACAAGCTCGCTTGCGTTTGACTGCACAAAGTTTGAGGTCACTGTTCTCAGCGGTTTGCCTTATCGTCGGGCGCGAGTGAGTAAGGTTTATTACCGTGAAACGGATTATACGCTGGATTTCACGACGATATCCGAAGACAGTCAAACATTGTCGAAGATTGATCAGCTCAAGGCTGTCACTGTCGCTAAATACGCTTATACGGCTAATGGCGACAGCAGCGTACTATTTGAAGGAACGACCGCCGAGACCAACCTACATATTGAGTTCTCAGGTCTTGCAGCGGATGTACAAATCACAGTTACCGGCGGCACGCTTGTATCTTCCGATATATACGCGCGAGCTGCCGATTTGGTGTTATCCTCCGGCACCAAAACCGTAACCATAACAGGTAAAACTTTGTCTGAAAACTCGGTGGTCGTTTCTTACCCCGTAAATTTGGACGGAGAAATCGACAAGGAGACAAACCCTCTCATAACCAACGACGATATGTGCGCTGCGCTTGCCGAGCATGTTAAGAAGTATCTTACGATGCGCAACACTTATGATGCTGCGTATCGCGGCAATCCTGAGCTTGAAGTTGGTGACATTATCGGTTTACAGACCATGTACACTGACGAAATGGACGCGCTCGTGTTGGTTGATGAGATAACATTTAACGGCTCTTTGAGCGGAAAGGTAAAGGTGAAAGCTTTGATATGAGTGTGATCGACAATCTCATATATGACCGCACACAAGCCGATGTAGACCGTGTTTATGAGTTAAAAGGAAAGATACTTGCCGGAGGGGTAAGCACTTTGACGGACGCGGAAAAAACGGAGTATATGGCCGGTATGAAAGGCGCATATAACTACACCGACCTAAACCGTGTCGGGCAGGCCGTTTCGTATATTGCGCAGCAGATGAAAACGCTGCCGCAGAGGGTAGCGGCATACAGCGCGGCGCGAGGTGGCGGCAATGACGTGACTGTTGTTCTGCCGTATGACCCCGAAAGCATCACGGTCAGCCCCAAGACCGATTGGGCGGTCACGGACATACCGATGCAGGCAGCAATGGAAACATACCTTGCCAATCTTACCGAACTGCGAGGACAACTTACGTTGCCGGTTGATGCGCCGACAGTACCGACGAGTATGCGCAATCTCACTTTCTCAACTGCGAATGACATTGAGTATCTGCTTTATCTCATAGACGCGGCGCTCACTGAGTTGGAACAGTCATTGTATGACGAGATAGATAAAACAGTTGCCGCATTTGAATACGTTAATCTGTATTATTGCGGAGAATAGGAGGAAAGTATTTGAAAAACACCGTAATCAAAGGCGACGGTACGTCGAGGAAGCTCAAAGCGCCCTCGTCGCTGCCTGAAAGCTTTTCAGAATGGCGAACACAGCTGCTTGCCGGAAATGCAACGCTGGATATCGCACTGAACCCCGACGGCTGCGAGACTGTCGGAACGCCGCTGTCAAAATCCAATCTGCTGACAGATGAGACAAAAGCGGCTTTAGGACTTACAAGTGATGATCCTACTATCAATGAAGCGCTCAAGCTTCTCGGTGATATGCAGCCCATCATCGCATCCACCCCGCCCACGACCTCGACCGTCGGCATTGTCGGCCAAACGTACATCGACACGGCGGCAAAGCTTGTGTACCACTGCACGGCGGCGGGGGCTACGGGGTATACGTGGGAGGTGTATTCCGCAGGGCGGTCGACGAAGGTAAATGTTACGCTGTCCGCGTCGGGGTGGAGTACGGCGAAGAAATACACCGTCAGCAACGCAAACATCACGGCGACAAGCGCGGTCGAGCTTCTGCCGCGAGAAAGCAGCGGGATAACACAGGCGCAGATGGAAGCGCTGTCGGGCGCTATGATCGTCGGCGGCACACAGGCGGCGGGGAGCATTCAGCTTGTCGCGCTGGGTGATGCGCCGACAATAGATATTCCCGTGACTATCATCATAAGGAGGGATTTGTAATGCCGCTTATTAATCACTGCAACGGCGGCGGGGGCACACCGCAGCTGTGCGGACAGGTTGAGAACTTCAAGGTAATGCCCGGAACTACGGCGCTTACAGCCGCCCTGACGTGGGCAGCTCCCGACCCCGACGAAGATAACAGTTTTGTCGGTGTTCGCATCGTGCGCAAGGTTGATTCTGCCCCTACCGGCATAAACGACGGCACGGTTGTTTATGAGGGCACTGCGCTTAGCTACACCGACACCGGCCTGACCGCTGGAACGACGTATTACTATCGCGCTTTCGCTTACAATGCGAAAAAGAAGTATCAGACTGCGAAACGGACAGTAAGCATAGTCGGCACGAATTTAACTATCGGTGCAACTCTAAATGATACTACATGGGCACAGATAAGCGCGGTAAGCCAAGCGGGGTATGCAGCTTTATATTGGGCTGTTGGCGATACTAAGTCGATCATAATTGACGGTGATGTTGCTTCCTTCAATAGCGGCACATATTATGCAACTTTTAGCCAAGTCGCTGTTGATGCGTTTATACTTGGCTTTGATCACAACGCTGGGATAGAAGGAACTAAACGAATACACTTTCACATAGGAAAGCAAGACGGAAAACAAACGACGCTGAGTACTTACAGCGGTAAAGTTAGTTCAGGGCAAGGCGAATTCGTCATGGGTTCTAATTCCACGTGGAGTGAATGCATAATGCGAACTGATACATTAGGCAGCAACAAAGCCAATGCATCATCACCGGGCGCGCACAATTTGTTGGCAGCTTTGCCGTCAGATTTGCGCGCCGTTATGAAAACCTGCGTAAAGTACTCCGTGCTGGGAGACACAGTCGAGAAAACTACAGAGATTTTGCCGCTTTTATCATTAGTAGAATGTTTTGGTAACGGCGCAAGTACAATTGACGTTGCCGGAAACCACCAAAAGCAGTACGACTATTATAGAGCAGGGAACGAAACACTACATTATATAATCGACGGTGGAAGTATTAACTGGAGTACAGGAAGAAAATATACACAGCGCGTATGGCTCCGAGATCGCTCCTATTATTCAAACCCAGGGTATTACTGGTTTCAAGTTGGTGATGATGGAAGTCAAGAAAAATATAATTATTCAAATAACTCCGGTGTTGCCCCCATATTCTTCGTCTGAGAGGTGAAACATAATGCCTGATTACATATGCCGAAAACGCGCAAAGCTTAACGCCTTATGCGGCAGGGTCAACATCCCATACGGTACGGTGGTCAGCGCCGAGAGTGGTTTTCTGTTCCTTGACGGCAGCCCGATATGCACCGAGACCAGTCAGACGGCGCACGACTATTTCTGCCGCGCTGATGACGGTAAGGGCTTGGAGCGTGGCAAGCTGATAACGCAGATAACCGAGACGCTTGAGCGGCGCGAGGAATATGACACCGAGAACAAATATCAGCAGCGTTGGGATAAGGTATGGGCAGACAAGCTGTGCCAAAAGTACAAGCGCCGCGACCATGCCGATCACTGGCTGTGGAATAACGATTTTTTCAGCGCCCCGATAGACGATCTGCGTTATATCGCCGCGCTGGTAGGGGAGGTGTAAACCATGTACGAAATAAAAGTCAACGACGAGATCGCCGGATATTCCGACAGCTTCGTATATATCCGGCTGCACACAAACGGCTGCTATGTGCTGTGCGGCGAGGATGAAGCGGAGGGCATATGCGCAAAGATAGCAAAGGATTATACCGACGCGGTAACTGGCGAAACGGTGACGCATATTGCCGACACGGTATTCAGACTGACCGATGACGGCTTGCACGGCACAGAACCGAAATGCGAAATCAAGGAAGTCAACGGCGCACAGGTGATAGCAAATTCCATAAGCGCGGCAGACCTTGATAACGCCTACAGGGAAGGAGTCAACAGCATATGACAAAGACAGAGGCCATGACCAAGATGAAGGAAAAGGGCGCGGACGATGCGCTTGAGCTGCGCGGACGCGCAAGCACGATGGACGGCACGGCGATAATCGCGGAGGAAAGCAAAGTGCCCGACTTCGACGCGCAGAAGGATTACAGCGCATGCCCCGCCGGTACGCCGGTAGCGGACGAAGGGCAGGTGTGGACGCTTATCACGCCGCACAACGCCGCGAATTATCAGGGCAGGCCGTCAACGCTCCGGGCGCTGTGGGGGCTGTGCCACACGAAAGACCCCGCAAAGGCCAAGGCATGGGTAGACCCCTACGGCACGAGCGGCATGTACATGACCGGCGAGTGCTACAAGGACGAAAACGGCACTGTGCACAGGTGCTTGCAGGATAACGTCGTGCACGATGCAAGCGCCCTGCCCAGCGCGTGGGAGGATGCATAGCTTGTGACCGGCATTAATGCCGTTTGCAATACTGCCCCTTGCCGTTCGGGGGCTTATAAATAGGCGGCTTGTAAAAAAACTGCGGCGGCTCAGTTTAGATAGACAGCACAAGCCCGAAAAAAGAACAGCTATCCTTGAAGATTTACAACCGCCACTAATTGAAGATCATCTCGTAGGGCGCGAGATGGGTAAAATAAAAAATGCCCACTGAGATGAAAGACGGTGATTTAAGCATGAACATTACCCCTAAACAAAAAATGGAGGATATAAAAATGGATTATAAAGAGCGCATGAGAAACGAGTATATCGAGCTTAAGGACAAATACGACAAGCTGCACAGAATGCTTGTAAAGTACGACGCGGGCAAACTTGATTTTGCCCTAAACTGCCCTATACAGCTCCTGCGAGAGCAGGCGGCGACGATGGGTAAATACCTGTACATACTCGAAACCCGCGCACTGATAGAGGGAGTAGAGCTATGAACATTACCCCAAAACAGGTGCTTACGCTTGCGGCAAAGTACATAGGCTACAGAGAAAAAGCATCGAACAAGGACTTATACAGCTTCACAGATAACGCGGGCGCGGGAAACTTCACGATGTTCCAGGCAGAGCTTGACAAGGCGGGATTCTGGAACACGCCGAAGAACGGCTACGAATGGTGCACAAGCTTTGTAGCGTGGTGCTTCTGGCGCATTGCGGGCAGCGAGGCAAAGGACGCGCTGTGCCTTACCGGACCATACGGCGCAAGCTGCGTATCGTGGGCGAAGTATTACGCCGGACAGGCGCGGCTTTTCACCAAGCCGCAGGTCGGCGACCAGTATTTTCAAAAGGACATGCGCGACGGTCTGCCGTGCCACACCGGCATTGTCGAATCAGTCAGCGGCAACACCTTCGTGACCATCGAGGGCAACGCCGGGAACGCCGTCAAGCGCGTCACGCACACACTAAACAGCACGGTCTACGGCTTCGGCAGACCGAAATATTCAGCAGAAAGCGAGGATGAAGATATGGTCAGGTGGAAAACGATAAACGACGTGCCGGAGGGCTTTTACCGCGACACCGTCAAGCAACTGATGCAGGACGGCGTTATTCAGGGCAAGGGCAACGGCGTGATCGATATAACCGAGGATATGATCAGGACGGTTATATATTGCCAGCGCATTATAGGAAAGGCGTGATCTTATGTATCGGGGTACTACACCGACACTGAAATTTACCCTGCCGTTCGACACATCGACGCTGGACGCCGTGTGGGTGACGATAGCGCAGGGCGGCAAGGTGATCATCAACAAAGAAAAAGCCGACTGCGACCTGAAAGATAAGGATATCACCGTAACGCTGACACAGGGCGAAACGCTGATGCTTACGGCAGAAAACAAAGCGGAAATTCAGCTGCGCGTTTTGACTTCGGACGGCCTTGCGCTTGCGTCGGCGATATTCCGTGAGGACACCAACTGCATTCTAAAGGATGGCGTTATCGAATGATAAGCATTGCAGTGGATTTTGAAATGATAAACCGCGTTCTGCCGGTCGTGTTTGATACCGGGTGCACGCTGGACGTCACATTTGCGCTTGACCCCGCGACAATGGCGGTGCATTTCGGCGAGATCGTGCCGATAGGGGACTTACCGGCCTACACAGGGGCATACGACGTTGACCCGAAATTCACGGCGCAGAAATTGGCTACCAACGGGAAGAAAATGCGCGACGACGTGACGGTCGAGGCAATCGAAGTGCAGCGCGTGTCGAACACGTCGGGCGGCAGAACGGTATACATTGGAGGCTTGATAAATGGCTAATGAATATGTAAATAAAGTGGTGCTGTCCAGCGGCGAAACGCTGATAGATCTGTCGGGCGATACCGTTGACGCGGCGCACGTTCTAAAGGGCAGCACCTTCCACGACAAATCGGGTGCACCGAAAACCGGCGCCTGCGAATTTGACAGCGATACATCGGATGATACCGTTGCGGCGGCTGAAATGCTGATAAACAAGACTGCCCACGCACGCGGCGTGAAGATAACCGGCACGATGCCCGATAACGGCGCTGTGTCCGGCACTATCGCCACGAAGGACGGGCAGTACACCGTCCCGCAGGGCTTCCACGACGGCAGCGGCAAGGTCGGCATTGCGTCTGCGGAAAAGGCCAAGCTGATACCCGGAAACATAAAGTCCGGCGTTGTGGTGCTGGGCGTTACGGGTACATACGGCGGCGAAAGCATAAATGCACAGGCCAAAAGCGTAACGCCGTCTTTCGCGCAGCAGGTAGTTCAGCCCGATGACGGCTATGATTATCTGTCGGCGGTGACTGTCGCGGCTATCCCAGTTGCCTACGCGGACAATGCGGCAGGCGGGCGCACCGTGACCATAGGTTAAGGCTATGGCAGTAAATCACGTTATCATAAACGGCGAGACCGTCGTTGACCTGCGCGGTGATACCGTATCGGCGGGCAAGCTTCTTAAAGGCGCAACGGCGCACGATAAGACCGGCGCGGCTATAACGGGCACAGTCACATTCGCAACCGTCTACACCGGCTCGGGCGCACCCAGTGCCAGCACAGGCAGCGACGGGGATATATATTTGGACTTGGGGTGATCGGATGGCTACGGTAATCACCAAAGAACTGAATATAACCGTAGATAATTCGCAGACGTACTGCACTGCGGTTCATTGCGACCTTGCCGAAGAAACCTACGCGTTTAAAAAATATTTCAATAATAGCACCGACGGCTATGCGACGCTTAACGACGCGGCAAAGGAATTGCTGTTCCCGTCAGATACAGCGCATCCGTTCAAGGCAGATTCCGCTATAAGCTGTTCGCGCAGCGGCGGCACTTGCACCGTTGCACTGCAATTCGGCGGTACGGCTGTTCACACCGGGAATTATACGTCCATCACGCAGCAGGTGCGCACATCAAACGGGATAACCGCTGCCGCCGTAACAAGCAGCGCAAAAAGCACACAAATACGCTGGCATATACACGGCGCTAACGCAAGCGCCCAGCGCGTAAAGTATGTTGATCTGAAGCTGTATTTCAATCAATATGCCTGCACAGCAAACGCAGCGGGCAACGGCATCGACAGCGTATCGGTATCCGATGCAGCGCCCTATGACGGCGATAGCGTTACATTCACGGCAAATATAAAGGCCGGTGCAGCGTGGTATGGCTGGTACAGCGACGCAGCTTGCACACAGCTTGTAAGCGCCGATCAGACCTACACCGCAGCAGC
>ERZ808252.335-NODE-335-length-47609-cov-4.605985_pt1 | contig 47609 bp, 57 predicted proteins | sample MGYA00521242_ERZ808252 | MGnify/ENA primary metagenome ERZ808252 (study PRJEB31516, sample SAMN03275581) | gut metagenome | biome: mammalia-associated habitat; material: feces | host: Papio cynocephalus | place: Kenya | collected 2012-08-07 ...
TGTACTCACCGATAGCCCCGTTCTTAAAGCCTTAAATGTAAAATTATGTCAACCGATACTTAAACGCCCCAAACCGCCAAACCTCGTGTGAGCTGACAACTCTCTGTTAAGGATAGAATTTAGGTATAGGCTACACAATATTTTGGTATGAAGAAACCAGTAGAGCCTAAGCCAAGCCTTGTAGCAGTGTGGTTGGTTCGACAATACCGATAAGATATTTGTGAGAGAAAGGGGAGGCGTGGTCTGTATTTATTTGACAAAGTAAAAGCCCTGTGTTATAATGTTCTTACATTCAATAACAGAGTGGGTAGCATTAACGTGCTTCGCACAATAGCATTTAAGTGTTTCTGAAAATACTGCGAAAAATTTAAAAGCATAGGTAGGTACACAAGAAAATGTTTGTGAGAGAAGTACGCCGCCCTAAATTTTAGTTTGTGAGAGGAGAATAAAAGAATGAAAACAATAATATGTGGGTTTAGTGGCATTGGTAAAAGTACAGCGGCTGAAAGGCAAGATAATGTACTGGATTTTGAGTCATCTGAGTTTTCACATAAGTTAAACGGGAGTCTGAATGGTGATTTTCCAGATAACTATGTAGATGAGCTTATGAAAGTAATGGCAGATGAGACTTATAAGAAGTATGATTACTATCTGATGTCCTGTCATAGGAATGTGAGAGATGAGCTAAAGAGACGTGGGCTTGACTATATAATTGTGTTGCCTACGAAGTCGCAAAGAAATGAGTATCTGAAACGGTGGCTGAAACGTGGGTCTCCAATGTCGTTTATTAAAAGTATGAATAGACGTTGGGAATACTTGATACAGTCGTGTGAAGACGATGACGCTGTGAAAATATATTTAAACAGTGACGAGTATTTAAGTGACATACTGTATTCAGAGGAGGAATATTAAAATGCAAGAATTAGTTGTGTTTTCAAAAGAAGATTTGGTGGATTTATTTTGTAATAAGGAGGTAAGAGATAGTAAGGGTAGAGTATATGTTTCTCAGACCTACATAGATAGACTTGGGCTGGCATTAGAGCCTGTAAAAGCTATGGAGTGGGTTGATGTTCTTAATGTGATTAGAAACGAAAAACATTGTATAGAGAGACAATGTAATAGCCTATGCGATAATAAAAGAGACTGTGCAAATTGTGATTTGGCTTTGCCAGATGAAACTATTTTAAATGCCTATGCTAAAGTGATTGATTTAGTACAAAAACAACTAAGAGATACAGTGAAAGGAGATAAGACTGATGAACAAAGTATGTAATGACTGTAGTCATAAAGAAGTATGTATGGAAGTGTATGAAGAAACGAAAAATTTACATAATGGGTTAATGTTAGCGACCGATGACGAGTATTGTTGCTACAAAGAGCAAGACCGCAAAGCTGTTCTTTTAAAAGCTTGTTATGATTTGCTTCAAAAGCAGAATGAAAGTGCTTATGTGCTGAATATATTGGAACAGACAGTACATTATGATGACGCTGATTGTGACGGTTCGTGTTTGTTGGAGGACATTGAAGTAGAGCTTGGTCTTGAATAAGCCAGTCGGTTTGTGTATAAACTATCTATGTGAGAGAGCTGGTCTTTGTGCAAAAGAGACATAATTTTGGAAATGTCACAGTTCGCTTGACTTTTATGTAAAATAGTGATATAATACTCTTATAGCCTTTAAGAGAGATTGCAAGGAGGTTAAATAAATGTTTGGATTTCTTATTCCATTGGTAATTTTGTGGGTTATTGGTAAACTGGCTTGGAAGAGCTTTTGCTATGAGGTAGAGAAGCCTGTGGGTCTTGGTTGCGGTAGCTTTTTGCTATGGATAATCTGTATAACCCTTGCAATTCTCTATATAATAGCTCTATTATTTTAAGAGAGGAGAGATAAAATGCTGAGAATTTTGGTAAAAGTAATTATGTTCTTGTTGTCGGGTCTGTTTGCAATAGTGTGGTTTACAGAGTCGGGTAAACAGATTGATACAACAAGCAGAATTGCTATGGTACTGGCGAGTGTTATATGCCTTGTGCTGTGTTTTCTAATCGTATATCTAAATTTTTAAGGAGTGATTTTAATGAAAATTGAAACAAAGCTTGGAAAGGGAGCTGTGCTTCCCTGTCGTAAGCACGAAACAGACGGTGGGGCTGATTTGTATGTCTCTTCTGTTGAAAAGGTGAACGGAGAAGATATATATCATCTGGGAAAAGTGGAGATACCGCCGCACGGTAGTGTTATTGTCAACACTGGGGTATCAATGGCTATCCCTCGTGGGTATATTGGGGACGTAAGACCTCGAAGCGGTCTGTTCTTTAACTGCGGTATTTTCTGTGCTGGAACTATTGACAGTGATTATCGTGGTGATATTAAGGTGTGTCTCAGAAATTTAAGTGATGAGCCTTATTTTGTTGAGTCGGGAGACAGAGTTGCACAGTTATGCATTGTACCTGTTGAACTTTGTGAGTTTGAAGAAGTCAGCCAGCTATCTGATACGGAACGGGGAAACGGAGGATTTGGTAGCACTGGCACTCACTAAGAAAGGGTGTATACATAATGGCTTGGGAATGTATTATATTTAGTCATTTAGAGTGTATGCGAGACGGTTGTTGTAGAAAGTGTAAAGAGTATAAGAAATGCAAAAGTAATCTCAGATGTGATAATGACCCCTTAAAATGTGGGGTATATAAAAATATTGAGATTGATATGCGGTCTTTATTGAAAGACTAATGGAGGTAAACAATGAAGCTTAAAAAGAAGCAAGAAGACGGTCTTACAGTGACAGAAGAGAATTATGCTAAATTTTATCCAGAGTTATCCAAAAAGCTCTCCTACGCTGAATTTTGTGGTGAAGCAGTAATAGATATTAGTACCCATTGTATTGGGGAAAATCAAGTCAAGTTGGCAAACGGAGAGTTTTATACGGTTTATTATAATGTGAACGATGATTTAACTACGTACTGTTATCACGGAGAGTTCATCTGGCTGTATAGAGATAAGTATGTGAGAAACACTGGGAACGTGCTTAGACCTTTTAAGTGCAGACGAATACCCATTTTACCTAACTATTATCTGGATTGTGAGTTCGGACAGGCTATGCTTGTATATATTCCTCAATTTGTGGGGAAAGACCCGAAACAAGCTATCAAAGCATATTTTACTGATGACTTGCCAGAAGAAGTTAAGCGGGAAGTAGCAGACCTTTTAGTATCGACACCCGATAGTTGCTATATAATTAACTGTTTAAGACGATTTGTAAGAGAGGAGATTTACAATGCCACAGTTTAAGCGTATGGGTGGAAGAATATTTGGTGTACAGTTTAGCAAAAAAGAGCAAGAAGCTATGGATAAAGAGATACGGAGACAAGTCGGGGAGCAAGAGCAGAAGTTCCTCTTGGACTATGACTGTATGGTCTTGTACTCTTTAAAAACACAGCTTGGTTTTGGTGAGAAAAGACTAAAGCGGTTCTATGAAAACTTTGCTAAACAGCATAGAGAGCTTATAGATTACTATATGTGTGATGACGATGACGGCAGACTCTGTAGATATAAGCTGGAGCAAATGGGGTTTGACATTGCAGAATGGGCTAAGACTTTAGAGAATGGAGGTACATTATTAAATGACGGAAAATCAAAACAGTGATATTGTATTTGCAAGCACTCTGAAAGAGATTGTAGCCTATTTGTATAAGGCTGAAAATCAAGAGCAGAAAGACCTTGCATACAATAAGATTATTGAGCTTATAAATGCTCGGTTTGGGGCTTGCCCTCGTTGTGGTCATATCAATTCTGGTGGTAAATTCTGTTCGGAATGTGGACAAGAACTGGCTGGAGAGATTTTAAAAGAGAATGATGAGAATACTTCGATTGATTACCTTGTTGTTACTCATTGTGGTAATAAAGAGACGGTGCTTAATATTCTCAATGATAAAGCTACGGCTATTTCAAGAGTCCAAAAATATTTGTCGGGCGGTACAGTGGTTGAACTTTTAAAAAGGACAATCGAAAAAGTTAGGTTATAGTCTTTTTATTTGACAATAACAGAAAAGTGTGGTAGAATATAATCACAGCAAACAAAGAAGAAACTATGGAGGTAAAGAAAGATGAAGTTGAAGAAAAAGATGAAGCCTGTAGAGTCAACACAGCTTGCGGTTTTGTCTGAAAATGTGACAGAAGATAAGTTTGAGAGAGTGACAGTTGGTGATGACCTCAAACTTTCAGCTCTGGTAGCTAAAGCGGACGAGATACAGAGTATGTGTACCGATGTAAATGATGTGTTTATGGATAATCTATATCTGAACAAGGACTTACATCTGGAGACTAAAAGCGGAGAGAACGTTGGTGTATCACCTTATGCCTTTAGTCAGCTATGTACTAAGCTCGGAATACCCACTTTGTATATGAAAAAATGTATTGAGACTGGGTTTGTTCCGCTGGTACAAGAGAACATAAATAAGTGGTTGCAGTGGGGAGCTGACAAGAAGCTCTTGATACGTAAATATGGTGAAGTTGCTCGTGGTATTTTATCGAACAGATACTCAATATGCGACACACCCGAAATACTGTCTGCAATCAGTGATAGCGGCATTTTAAAGAATATGAGTCTGCAAGGTTATATGATTAACCCCAGCCGTTTTCACGCTCGTTTTATTGGGGCTGAGATGAAAGTCGTTGGTGAAGACCTGTTTGCTGGAGTTCAGATTGATAGCTCTGATGTCGGACGGTCTAAGCTTGATATTAAATTCTTTGTATTTAAGCAAGTATGCACAAACGGTTTGGTGTTGCCCGAAGCGGCTGGGGCAATATATACCCAGAAACACATCGGCATTAGCTCAGAAGATATGACTAAAGCTCTGCACGAAAGCTTTAATGTATTTAATGAGCAAGTATCAGACGCTACAGACATCATTACACACGCTCAGTCGGTTAAAATAAACGATATGGAAGATTATCGTAATCGTGTGCGTAATGGTACGAGAGTGGGTGAGGATAGTGTTGATGAAATTTTTACCATAGCTGTTGAAAATTATGACAGTTCAGTCTGGGGTCTTGTTAATGCTATTACAGAAGTCTCTCAGAAGTACACACTGGAGCATAGACTCCTTATGGAACGCTATGCTGGTGTACTGCTCACACAGTCACTGAGAGGGGGTGTATGATATGGATAAGCCTAATGTAGTTGTCGATGAATATGCTGAGATGAAAATGGAGCTGGAAGTAACACGAAAAGAGCTTAGTCGGCTCTCTGGTATTGAAGAAAGATTTAATCACGCAGTAAGAGATTTGGAAGAGACAAAGTTGTCACATCATAAAATGCAACAGGAGCTTGCAGAGTGTGAAAGCAAGTATGAAAACCTTAAACGGAAGTATGATGAACTTCAAGTACAGCATACTTATCTGGACGGTAAGGTTGACGCTTATGAAAACTTCCTCAATCCGAGCAGATTATCTCACTAAATTTTGTTTATGAGAAAGGCGGTTGAATAGTTGGAAATTTTAAATGGCTCAGATAGCAATTTTAATTACGAAAGACTACAGAGAGACCTTGAAAGTCTCGAAGTACCCACAGATTTTTCCCTACGTGTTTGTTCCCCCATTAAATCATACTGGGGAAGATACTTTGTGTGGGGCGAACGTATAAATGCTTATGTGGCTGGTCTAACTTATGAAGCCGCTTTTCCTCATATATTACACGAGAGCATACACCATTATCAGTATGTACATCAGAACGGTTTTAAACGGTTGCAAGGGGTAATGCACGATGATGTTTTTAAAAGCCTTTATGAGTCTAAGCTGAATGAATGGGAACTGCTCTATAAGAATGGAGGTGGCACGAATGAAAGTAATCAAGAATGTGTTTAATGTCCTTGTTGGTCTGTTCTCAGTATTGTTTACTTATGCTGTGAGAATTGCTTTTTTGATGATGACCTTGCTTGACATTTACGCTATGTTATTTCAGTCCTATCTGTTTTTGAGAGGATTGATAGTACCTAATTCTGAGTCCTATTCTGCTCTTGTCTACACAATGACAATGACCTTTGGAGTTGGATTTCTGGTACTCTCTGCTCTTTCAAGTGTTGGGTGGGCTGATTTGAGCAAGTTTATGCAGAAAGTATTTTCTCTGATATTTGAACCTACGCATACTGATGACGGAACAAAGAAACGTGTCGGAAAGAACGGGGTGTTTAGAAATGAATAAGCCTACAAGTATATCTTCTCTCATAGATATGTCTGTAGAAGATTATAAAGAATACCTCAAGGCTGTTCCCGATATGGGTACTTTGTCGGGCATTAAAAATCTTTTAGACTTAGAGTATCAGAATGTTACCAGAGTCAAAGATGAATTGCTCGGTATGAAAAAATCGGGCGAATATAAAAATGGGGCAACACCTAAACAAGTGGATAGTAGTTTGGGTGAACTGTATACTGCTTTAATGGTTATTGAAGACAGATGTACTATCCTTTTGGAAGAGAAAAAGTCAAGGGCAATAAAACCTGTTAAGGACTGTTAAAAAGAGCTTGACAAACTTTTTCAGTTATGCTATAATGTAAACACGCTGATGAACGGCGAATAAATATTAAATAATTTAATGGAGGACAAACTTATGGAAACAAAAAACGTGGTAAAGAGTATCGACACAATCATTGACGGTCTGAATGGCTTGAAAGAAGCTATTATGGAAGAGTCTACGGTTGCAGATGTAGCTGAGACAGTTGCAGAAGCTCCGAAGAAGAAAGCTACCAAAAAGACCAAAGCAGACATTGAACCTACCGATACCAAAACGAAGAAAACAAAGAAAGCAACTAAAGCGGCTGATACCGAAGAAGAGTCGGGTGATGAAAACTACGCTTCTATGAAGTATAACGAGCTTAAAAAGCTTGCTGTTGAGCGTGGTATGAAAACACCTAACGTATCTAAAGCTGAACTCATTGCCTTTTTAACTGGCGAAGCTGTTGACTCGGACGATGAAGAAGAAGTTGAGAATGAAGCAGTTGAAAATGATACTGAGGAAGAAGACCTCACAGCTAAAGTTACTGAAATGCTTGAAGATGTTGAGACAGAAGACCTTGCTGAGTTCCTTGCTGATAATGGTATTTCAGCTAAAGGTAAGAGACCGTCTCTTATTGCAAAGCTGGTAGCGGCAATCGAAGACGGTGACATCTCTATGGACGATTTGTTTGAAGATGAAGACGGTGATGACGATGATACGGAAGAGGAAGAACCCACTCCGAAAAAGAAGTCTGCTGAAAAGAAGTCGGCTAAGGGTAAGAAGAAAGCAGAGCCTGTTGAAGACGAACCCGAAGACGATGAAGAAGATGAGACCTCTGACATAGATGGCTACGTAGAAGATGAAGACGGAAATTTTGTCAATGAAGATGAAGAAGACGAGCTTTTAGCTACGATTACGGCTGACCGTTACAAAGCTTATCAGAATTATATAGCTGAGACTCAGAAAGCTGTTAAGAAAGCGTCTGAAAAGAAAGCTATTGTAGCTGACCTTAAAGAATTTTTCGGTGATGAGTTTAATGCAAAGAAAGATGACATTCTTGAATTTGCGGGCAGAAAGTTCTTGTTTATGACCGATGATGACGGCGAGACTCACGAAATGGAAGAGCCTTATGAAATCAATGGGTTTGCTTGCTGTTGCGGACAGGAACTTGATGAAACAGATGACGGATATGTTTGCGGAATTTGCGAGACAGAGTATTCTGACGAAGAAGAATAATTTACATTGTGTGGGTGGTGGTATGATTGCCACCACTCTCTTGTATTGAAAGGAGAACTTATGAAAAAGTATTCTAAATTACAGATGTTCCTATACATATTGTTTGGACTTTTATTTGTTGCTGTTGTATCAATCGGAGTCATTTCTGTATACAACTATGTACATAGAAACGATGTGGTAGAGACGGAAAGTGTACAAGCTTCTGAACAGCCTTTAGAAGAGCGTATTTTCGTCTCTACAGACGGAAGTCTTGGGGTTAAGTCTCAATATGACTTGGATAATAAACTGGTGTCTTGTACGACTTTTAAGCCTTATATGCTCAATCCGTTTCCGACAATGACAGTAAGTGCAAAAGATGAACCTACAGAGGAACAAAAACCTGTGGTTGAAGAACAACCTAAAGCAGAGTCTGTTCCTGTTTCTACACTTGTTCCCACACCTACACCAGAGCCTGTTACAGAGAGTAAAGCTGAGGGGCGTGTGTTGGGTAGTAATTTTACATTATCTCATTTTTGTCTTTGTGCAAAGTGTTGTGGAACGGTCGGACAAGCTACAGCTTCTGGTCGTATGCCAGAGCAAAATGTAACTGTAGCTGTTGACCCTCGTGTTATAAAACTGGGTACACGGCTGAAAATTGAGATACCAGACGGCAATGGCGGTTATGCGGTGTACAGAGCTAACGCTCGTGCTGATGATACTGGTGGGGCTGTTAAAGGAAACAAGATTGATGTGTTGGTAAATGAACATCAAGAAGCTTTAAATCTGGGTCTCATACATAATGCAAGAGTAACAATTTTGGAGGATTGAAATGGACTATATTTTTGTTAAAGCAAATTTTATAAATCAGTATTTTAAGAAAGAGAAAGAGTATTCCAATCCGTCAATGCAAGACTTTTTAAAGGCTATTGAACATAAGATATTTATACCAGAAAATCAGATGAGTAATGTTCGTGAAAATAAGCTTATGCTTTGCTCTTTTGTGTCATTCCGCATTATCGGAAATAACAAGCTTGTATGGCTTGCAACAGACGATAGTGATGAGTATAGCATTGTGGGAGCTTTTCCTGTTGAACGGCGGTCTTTAAAAACTGGAGAGTCTTATGCCTTTGAGAAGACGGTGGTTGATGTGTGTAAGAAAATCTGTACAGATATGTCTGTTATGCCTAAGACACATCTCCAAGTAAATGGAGCTGTTCGGTCTGGTAATATGTTTGGTATTCACTATACCATACTGATACCCGAAGACCTTTTAGAGTCTTTCAATTTTTCTGACGGTGGAGTTCTGGATATAAGTTATTTACAAACAAACAAGGATAAGCTTGATGACATTAGTGCATTGTGCATAGATAATTATAAGGAGATTAAGAGATGAAAGAAGTTTTCGGAAGTTTTCGGATAATCTACCCCGATTGTACTGGGGATAAAGCTATAGAGCAGATTGAACGTGTTGCTCGAACCTGTTATCAGAGTAACGCAAATATGAATAAATACAGCGGGGAAAAGCTGGTTAGAAATTTAATCGGAATGGGTCACGAAGCAATGTTGGAACATTTCAGTGTATCTGTTGAGTTCACTACTGACCGTGGAATATCCCACGAGATTGTGCGTCACAGACTTGCGTCTTATGCACAGGAGAGTACACGGTACTGTAATTACTCTAAAGACAAATTTGATAGCCAGATAACAGTCATTTCGCCCGAAATAGCTATGAAGTATAAGCTCGGTCAGACTGTTACAAATAAAAACGGCAGAAAAATCCTTATTGATGAAGATGTCATTTCCACGTGGTTGCAAGTCTGGAAAGCAAGCTGTAGAACGGCAGAGCAAGCTTATCTAAATCTTTTAGACTTGGGTTGCCCTCCAGAGTTGGCTCGTGGGGTATTACCTAACTCCTTAAAGACAAGTATTGTTGTTACTATGAATTTGAGAGAGTGGAGACATTTCTTTAAGCTCAGAACTTTAGGTACAACAGGTAAACCTCACCCCCAGATGTATGAACTTACTGAACCTCTTTTGTGCGAACTTCACAGATTAGTACCCGTAGTTTTTGATGATTTGTATACTAGACTCCAGACTCTTAAATTCGGAGATAGAGATACAGCGAAAGGTGGTCTTCAAAGTGCAACTTAAAGATACAGGAAATAGAACAGACCTCGGCAGTGGCGGTCTGAGAGATATAAATTCAGAGAATGGTAGATGTGACTTGTTACCCGCCTATGTAATGGCTAAGATGACAGAGAAAATTGTGGCAGACCCAGCAAACAATAAGAGTCCCATATTGAGTGGGGTCTTGTTTAATCTTTTTAGATATATGGAGACTAAATGCGAGCAATTTTTGTTTGATTGTTTACCGTGTATGTCTGTATATCACTGGGATAAAAATTCAAATACGGAGCTGGAGACAGACAGTGATGTTATTGCGGCTAATACCATACTTGATTTATCCGTCCACTATAAAAGGGGGGCTGAGAAGTATGCGGAGCGTAACTGGGAGAAAGGAATACCGACCCATAGCTTTATAGACAGTGCAATTCGTCATCTATGTAAAGAGCTATTGGGTTGGACTGACGAACCTCACGATATTGCTTGCTTGTGGAATATTTGTGGATTGATATGGACTTTAAAATATCGTCCCGACCTTGATGATATGCCGAATTATTCAGATACAGAAAGGAGACCTACTGGTGAAGTTAAAGAAAAAGACACAGAAGCCGAAAATAAAGTTGAAAAAGACTCTGAAAACAATATCTACAGTGGAAACTAAAAAGCCTTTGCTTAAAAAGAAAGAGAGCAATCCTGTTTTTAAGTGTCTGTATGACTATTGTACTTGCAAAGAAGACTATGAGAATGACGGTGTAAAGTGGATTGAGCCTATGACGGCAAAAGAGCCTTTAGACCAGAAGATGTTACAATCTATGCTTGAAGATAATAATGTTATTGCTGAGGATAAGTTGGACGGCACAAGATGTTTGTTGCATATAAACAATGGTACAGTAAGACTGTTTAGCCGTACAGTGTCCAGAAAGACGGGTTGGTTTTCTGAAAATTCAGATAGAATACCACAGATACGAGATATTTCTGTTCCAGATGACTTCGGATATACTGTTATTGACGGAGAACTTAAAATACCAGATAAGCCTTTTGAGACTGTATCTGGCATACTTAACTGTCTTCCTAAAGAAGCTGTGGACAGACAAGAGGTTGACGGAAAAATTGTTCTTAATGCCTTTGATATTCTGTGGTACAAAGGTGAGTGTGTTGAGAATGAACCTCTTGTAAAGAGAAAAGCATACTTGAAAGAGATTTTAACTATGCTCAACTCCGATTATGTGAAGAATGTACAGTGGTTTACAAAGACTATTGATGTTCCTTTTACTGAGACTCTTAAATTTCGGTATTTGGGAGAGAATAAGGAGATGTTCTCAACATATCCGTTGCTCTATGAAGCTATCCGCAAAGTCTACAGTCAAAACTGGAATGGTATCTTGACTCTCAACAAAGCTGAATACTATGAGTATGTTGTTTTACACGGTGGTGAGGGCATAATGCTTAAAGACCCGAATGGAAAATACTATCATAAGCGGGGAAGAGAGTTTACAAAGTATAAAAAGTTCTTGACCCGTGACTGTATTGCTGTTCGTTTAACAGAGCCTACAAAAGATTATACTGGGAAAGAGCTTTCTACTTGGGGTTATTGGGTTGACTCTCATAATAAGAAAATGCCTTATGCAACAAGCAGTAAAGAAGTAAAAGAGTATAAGAAAGCTGGCTGTACTCCTGTTACAAAGCCTTATTACTATGGCTGGTTTGGTAATGTTGTATTTGGTGTTGTGGTTGATGACGAGGACATCACCTACCTACAGAAAGTAAACGGGAAGTCATTTAAGAGTATGGAGATTGTTCCTATGCTCGGACTTAAAGTTTTAGTTGTGGGAGAGTGTGCTGGTTTTGATGATGTCACCAAGAAAGACTTTACAGAACACCCAGCTAAGATTGTAGGTAGTTGTATTGAAGTTCGGTGTAACGAAGTTTTCAAAAAGACTGGTAAGCTGAGACACCCCAGATTTATGCGTTTAAGAAAGGATAAGAACATTGAAGCGTGTATCTTTAAAGACCATATTCAATCGGACGGTAATATGAATGAGTAAAGCAGTAAGTTGCATATTCACTATTAGATTTGAAGAACGTGTCGTTGCAAGCGGTGGAGCTTTGGTAGGAAACTGCAAAGTAGAAGACATCAAAACTAATGATAGTGTATTGCAGTCAGTTATTGACGCTATGACTAAAAAGATACTTGGAGATATGCCAAAAGACCTTGAACCTCAAAGGGATAAAATTGATTTGGTGTTGTTCTTTCCAGATTTATTAAATTAAACGTATAGACAAAAAAGAATATTTGTGATAGAATAAAGGTGTGAGTTAATTGATACTTGCACCTTTGTTTTATTGCAAAAACGACTGGAGGTTAATATTGTGGCTTTTATTGTAAAAATTATCTTATGCAATATTCTATGGAGTATAGTGGGTAAATTGTGGTTTAATTTAAAGGGAAAACATCTGGTTAGTGCAGATGGTCAGATACCCTTAAAGGTGCTTATAGATAAGATTATAGTGTTCTGTGAAGTGTACTCTGGTATCACCTATTATCCTTATCAAGAACAGTTTGCACGAAGAATAGTTCGGTCTATTCTCTTAAATGACGGTGAAGAAATAACAGCTTTGTTCTCCCGTCAGAGCGGTAAGTCAGAAACTGTTGCTACTACGGTCGGTGGTTGTATGATTATACTGCCTATCCTTGCAAAAATCTTTCCAGATGATGAGAGATTACAGATGTTTAAAGATGGTCTTTGGGTCGGTATATTTGCTCCCTCAGAAAGACAGGCTAAGATTACATATAACAGATTACGTTCTCGTATGAATAGCAAGACGGCTAAAGTGGTTTTAGCTGAGCCAGATATTGATATTACATTTACTGTATCAAATGGTCAGACCGTTACTTTAAGTAATGGGTCATTTGCTTCTGCTATATCAGCTTCTGAGGGGTCAAGCATTGAGGGTGAGTCCTTTAAGCTGATTATCTGTGAGGAGTGTCAAGACATTTCAAATTATAAAATTCGTAAGTCTATTCACCCTATGGGTGCGGCGTACAATGCAACAATCGTTAAAGTCGGAACATCAACGACTTTTGTCGGGGACTTTTATGAAGCTATACAGAGAAATAAGCACGATTATTTAGTGAATAAGGGTGTTAAAAATCACTTTGAGTACGATTGGAAAGTTGTCGTTAAGTATAATAAGAATTATGCCAAGTATATTGAGAAAGAGAAAAAGCGTTTGGGAGAAAATTCGGACGAGTTCCAGATGTCCTATTGTTTGAAGTGGATATTGGTACGTGGTATGTTTGTATCACCCTCCTCATTTGAAAAGAGAAACATAGATACAACACGTGGTATTATCTCCTATGATACTACTGACCACACCTACGTTGCGGCTCTTGACCAAGCAAAGCATTTTGACGGGTCTGTTTTAACTATTTGTGAAGTTGATTTTTCAAAGCCTGTTATTCACGAGTCTATGCAGAAAGAGGACGGTACTACAGAAGAATTTATTGCATTTGATTGTATGGCTGTAGCGTGGTTTGAATATCAAGGTGACTATAATGACCAATTTTATGCTATCAGTGATGACTTAAAGAATTATAATGTAATTCGTCTGGTGTGTGACGCTACACGAGAAGAGAGTCAAGTGGATAGATTTAAAGCTAACCTTGAATGTGAAGTTATTGACTTTAAGTTTACTCCCGAAAATAAGAGTATGGTCTATAAAGTTCTTGACCGAGAAATAAAAAGTGCAAGAGCTAAGATAGTCGGAGATGAGCTTGTTCAAGAGTCATCTGAATTTAAAAAGTTCCTTGAACAGACTTATGGATTGCAGAAGAATTATAAGGGTACACGTATGGTTGTAGCTAATACTTCTGAAAAAGTCCACGATGACTACCCAGATAGCTGGGCTATGGCGGTATGGGGTTGTTCATTCCCACAGGAGAATATTGTTGCAAGAACTGAGGGTGAAAATCCTATGTTTGCAAGACAGCAATCTGCATTTTATATTGGCAGAAACCGTTTGACCAGTAAAAGAAGATGATATTAAGGTCTTGTCAACAGACCAAAAGCGTGATATAATTTATTTTAGATTTAAAGGAGGAATATCTTATGAGTATGCGAACCAGATTATTTGACTCCTTGAAGCTTGTTAAAATGCAGTCTTATTTAGACGCTGATGAGCAGAAGAGAGTTCAGAAAGTACAAGAACAGTGGAATTTCTACGAGGGTTATCACTGGGAAGACATACCGAATGACGGTGATAGACCCGAAGTAACAGAGAATTATTGTGCTGTTTACGTAAATAAATTTGTTTCTTTTGAGCTAGGTAAGGGATTTTCAATCAATACTCAGAACGATTTAAAAGAATTGAAAGTTACAGACGGTGGTGCTACCATAGTTGAATACTTAAACCGTGTATGGCAAGACAACAGAAGAGACCAGTTACTCTATGAAATCGGTCAAGCAAAAGCTGTAAACGGAGATATGTGGGTACAAGTGCGGTTTGAAGAAGCTGACACTTTAGATGACCCTTTTGAAGAGTATTCACAGGGTCGTATTCGTATTGTACCTTACCATAAAGGTCTTGTGTTCCCTACTTATGACCCGCACGACAAAGACAAGCTGATTGAATTAAAGCTTATGTATGAGATTGAGATAAAGAAATCTGGTATGTTTGGTACTTCCAGTACAGAGACTGTGGTATATAAGCAGATTTGGACGAAAGACAGAATTGTTGAATTTCACGGCAATATGCAAATAAGTGAGCAAGAAAATCCTTATGGTCTTATACCTTTTGTACAAATTAAAAACTTCCCGCTTGTGGGCAGAACAGACGGTATATCCGATTTGGAAAACCTCATACCTTTAAATGTAGAGTATAACCTTAAAAAGTCAGATATTTCAGAGATTATTGACTACCACGCTTCTCCCGTAACAGTTGTGTATGGAGCTAAGATTGGAAATCTTGAACGTGGAGCAAATAAAGTCTGGGGTGGTCTTCCGAAAGACGCTAAAGTTGAAAATCTGGAGCTGTCCAGTGATTTAGCGGCAAGCACAAAGTATTGTGAGAGCCTTAAAAAGTCTATGAATGAAATCGGAAGCGTACCTGTCGGAGCTTTGGGTGGAGAGCAAGCTATCAGTAATACCTCTGGTGTAGCTTTGCAGTTTGTAAATGCTCCTATTATTGAGAGAGCAAACATCAAAAAGGAAGCAACGGCTTATGGTATACGCCAGATAAACAAGCTGATACTGTATTTAAGTGTTTTAAACAATATTGTGCATATACCAGATAATGTTCCGAAGTCTGAATTTTATAATACTGTTATTGAGATACCAGATACTACCCCAAAAGACTTGTTGGTTGAATTACAGCAGATTGAAATTGAGATGAGATTGGGTCTTGAAGACAGAAAAGGTGCTATGCACAGACTTGGAAGAGAAGACATCGACTCTGCTATTGAAGAAATTGATAGAGATAGAGCAGAACACCCCGAATTGTATGGTTTGTCCACACCACAACCGTCTAATTCAGACGATAACTCTGGTGAAAACATTGAAGATGAAGATGATGATACCAAAAATAATGGTATGGGCGGTACAAGACGAAGAAATAATGATACTCTGGGTGTAAATAAGAACGGAGAACCCCAAAAAGTGAATAGTGGTATGACCAATGGTGAATAAAATTCTCTCTCACAGAAAATTTTTTCATCAAAGGGGTTGTCAACTTTAAGTTTTTATGTTATTCTATATACAGGACTAAAGTAGTAGAAGAAAATATCACAGTGTTTATCGAAGAAATTATCGTGCCAACCTTTAATAATAAATTCATAGGAGGTGTGTAGTATGAATAAAGTTGCTACTGGTAGAAAAGCCAATGCTCCCGCTCCGCAGTCTAACAAGAAATGCGACCCTTATGCTGTTTCTAACGGCAAGAAGCGTGACGTTCAGCACGTTGAGAGAAAGGGCTACACGGGAAAGAACGATAACGTTTAATACGTATCAAAATTTGAATTAAAGGAGAAATTAAAGATGAAAAATAATCGTGGCTTTAATGCAGAAAATTTTACGAAGTTATTTAAGATGAGAAATGTGGTTCGTAGCTATAATGTGTTCGCTGACGGAGACCCAGCACCTACTGGAGACCCGACACCTACACCAAATCCCACTCCAGCACCTGTTAATTTTGAACAGCTTATTGCTAAAGCTCGTGAGGAAGAGAAGAATAAACTCTATCCCAAAATTAAAAAGCTGGAAGACGAAGTTGCTGGCTATGTAACCAAACACAATGATGACCTTATTGCTATCGGAACTAAGGAGAAAGAGATTGAAACTCTGAAAAAAGAGATTGATACTCTGAAAACTCAGTTGGAGGGCAATGAGTCTGAAACCGTAATATCTTTGAAAAAAGAATTAAAGGCGGCACAAACAGAATTGCAGAATTTAAAAGACTCTGCACCTAACGTTGAAGAGCTTACAGCTAAAATTCGGTCGGAAATTGAAGCAGAATATAATTTGAAGCTGTATAAACAGCAGAAGATTGCAGAAGCAAACGGAAAAATTATTCCAGAGCTTGTTAGTGGTACAACAGAAGAAGAAATCAATGAGTCTGTTGAAAAAGCAGTAGCTCGTTATAATGAGATTATCGGAACTGTTACGCCCACACCCGCTGTAAATCCGAAAGTAAATCCCGCAAATCCCTCGAACACGGCTTTAAAGACCAATGAGGACGCTATGAAAGCTTTGTTGGAACTTGACCCGTTATCAAAGGAGTATGCAGAAGCTCGTAAAGCACTCGGCTTTAGATAAACACTTTATATGTTTAATAAATTAAAATAATAAGGAGGAGTTTTGAGATGAAATTCAGAACTATGTACAAGAAATTCATTGCTCCTAAGTCACATACAGTACACGCTGACACGCTTAACACTGCTGTGAACACTGGAGCTAATATGAACAAGCTGGATAATGCAACTCGTATTGTCTATGCTAAAGAAATTCAGTTTAAGGCAATGCCGAATATGAGATTTTTCCAGTTTGCTTCTGTTAAAACTGAACTCGGCGTTCAGCCAGGACTTACAATTTCAATGATGACTTATGATAACCTTGCTCTTGGTGGCACTCTTACTGAGGGTGTACCAATGGTTGGTAAATCACTCAGCTCGTCTATGAAGTCTATCACTGTTGCTGAAAAAGGTAACGCTGTTAAAGTATCAGAACTGTTGCTCCAGTCTTCTTTTGATGACATTATGGCTACAGCTACGACTTTGCTTGCTCGTGACTATGCTACAGTTCTTGACCTTGAACTGAGAGACAAAGCACTCGGCAACGCTACCACAATTTTCGGTAGAAAGACAGGTGCGGCTAAGATTACTGCACGTGCAAACATTTCGGACGAGAACCCGTTGACAATGGCTACTATTAAGGACGCTGTTGAAATTCTTGCAACGAATAACGCTCCGAAGTTTGAGGGTAATTATTACATTTGTTTTGTTCACCCTCATCAGTCAAGAGACCTCAGAGATGACTCTGCTTGGATAAATGCTTCCAACTATGGAAATCCGTCTCAGCTCTTTACAGGTGAAATCGGTCGTATTGATGATGTACGTTTCATTGAAACAACTCTTATGTGCAATGGTGCGGCTGGTACTGATGACCCCGCTTATAAAGCGGTTCTTCACGAAGCTGGTGCAAACAAGACAAATGTTTATCAGTCTGTTCTCTTTGGTGAGAACTATTACGGTATTGCTTTTGGTCTTCCTATGGAACTGAGAGACGAACCGCCGAAAGACTTTGGTCGTGAACACGGTCTTGCTTGGTACTCTATCTGGGGTACAGACCTGTTGCAAGAAGAGAACGGTGTTGTAATCGAAACTTGCTAAGATAGGAGGGATTTAGTATGAGTAAGAAACTTGACGCTATTACAAAAGCTGTGTTTTATGCTCACGAAAAACCCTCTGAGCTGGCTAAAATTATAGCTGGCTCTGTTGCAGATACAGTAACGTCTGTTGTTGTATCTGGAGCGACTGAAATTAACCTTGACAAAACAAATGGTTCTACAGCTACCTATACTGGTAAAGCATTTAGCCAGTTCGGAGACGCTATGACCAGTTCTGTTACTTTAGCTCTCAAAGCGGCAGTTGAGGGTGTTACCATTTCTGGTGGCACTGTCACTATTGCTAAGACTGTTACAAACGGAACAACGTTTGTTGTTAAGGGTACAAGTGGCTCGGTAACGGGTGAGTTGACTGTTACAGTTAAAGTCGCATAAATTGATGATTTGGAGGTAAACCCCTATGGCAGTATCTAAGAAAGTAAAAAAAGCCGCAGAAACAGCGGCTGAAAATGAAGTAGTAGAAACTGTTGAAGAAGCAGTTGATACAACCGCAGAGGAGATTACAGAAGCAGAAGAAGCTACTGTAGATGAAACTGTTGAGTCGGAAAATACCGAAACAGTAGAAGTTGAAGAAAGCGGAGAGACCGAACTTACAGTCGATACCTCAGCGGCGGCACAAGAACCCGAAAAGACAGTTATGGTTAAGATTAAGCCTAACTGCAATTATCGTTTTTACTATGGTAATACGTGGTACGTTCTGTGCAAAGAAGTCGTTATGACTGTTCCCGAAGAAGTTAAAGCTAAGTTGCAAGAAGCTGGCAAGCTTATGGCTCTTTAATTTGACTTTTAATTTTAATCAGAAAGGCGGTGAAGATAATGGAGTTTAGTACAGAAACCTTAGTTAAGTATTTAAGGGATAGTGTTCTCGTACAAGAACCGTCCTTAGTTGACGATGATGTATGGCTCAGTATGTCTGATGAAGACCTTGCTATCGTTCTTGAAGTAGCTAAGAGTCGTGACTTCCCGAAACAGATTTTAAATAGTCTCGCAGACGGAGTTGTGTACCCTTTAATGCTTGTAGCAAAAAAGGAACTCTATTACCGTCTTGCTGTTAAATCAGCACCTAAGTATGACCTTAAAGGTGATGACGCTGGTGAGCTTAAACGTTCACAGAGATTTGAACATTTCTATGCTCTTATTAAACAGACAGAAGCTGAATTACAGCACTATATGGAGAACGGTTATTTTGGTGAAGACGGAATTGGAGACCTTGACGAAGACGGTCAGCCTACGGGCAGAAACCGTGTTTACGTTAGAGACATATTCATTTCGTCTCGTTATTATACCCGTAGAAATTATGGGGCTTATAAAGCTCCGTCTGTTGGAGTGTATGTAGATACTTTAACATCTAATTTAGCTCAAATTCACTGGAGTGTTTCTGGCACGAGAGTGTTTTTGGGTTATGATGTTTATGTATCTTTAAATGACAATATTTATGATGAGCATAAGCACCAGATAGACCCCGAAGCAAAGCTTATTTACTCTACTACCGACCAAAGAAAAAACGCTTGTGAAGTATCTGATTTAGACTCTGAAAAGCGGTATCACGTGTTAGTGGTAGCTAAAGAAGCTAATGGAATAAAGGGGTATGGTGGGGTTGTCTTTGAGACACCCAAACCTGTTACGGAGGGAGGTTGATGACTTATGCCAGATGAAATAAATTCTGCTGAGTTTGAAGCTAACCGACAAGATATGAATAATGGGATAAAAGAGATATATCAAGAGCTTTTCGGCTATGATGTTGAATTTTACCAGCTTGACCCTAACCAGAGTTCTGGTATGAATAGAGAGATAAAATTTAAAAAGTATCTTGAACCCATTAAAATGTGTGGAAGACTGGAAGAAGACCCTACCAAAAAAGACCGTACTGATATGCAGAATGTAGATACTAAATATCAGTATAAGCGTTATATTTATATTCCCGTTATTTTCTTTTCAGAGAACGGGTTATCTACAGAGGAAGATGATTTAGTTCGTTGTAAAATACGTATCAATAATGCTGATTATTTTCCGTATGAAGTACAGTTTACAAGTTTTATGTTTGGTGAAGTTCTTGTGTACAGATTTGTATGCAGACACGAAAAAGCACCCAATAAGGCGGTGGTGAGACCGTGAGTGGAGCTATAAGAGTAGACCTTACAGGAGACTGGGATAGACTCAGATTTACACTGAACTCCCTTAACACTAATTTACGACAAGTAGCTGTTGCCTTAAACCAAGACCAAGCTCAGAGAGCTAAAGAAGCCATTGAAAACAATGTCTTTAATATGGGTGGTAAACCCTATGGCTCTGGTATATGGTGGATAGAGACATTAGAGTTAATGTCTAACCTTGAAGTGAAAAAAGTGGGTGGAGCAGATAGTGGCTTTTTCGTTGGGTTTGGAAATGAACTGCACTCTCATAAAGGTGCTTATCCTATTTCCAATAATGCTATTGCTGAACTTCTTGAAGCAAGTCACCCCTTAATACAACCTACGTGGGAGAAAATTAAAGGAGATTTCATTCAAGAGTGGCAAGACCTTATGGTTAAAGCGGTTCACGGAGGTGTTTAATGTATGGCAGATAAAGACGTATGGTATGAAGAATGTGATAAGGGTTGGTTAGACCTTATTCCGTCTATCGTTGATTGTGAATACGAAGAAAATAAGTTTTCTCCTATTTACACTGCAATACATCTTCCCGAACAGGACTTGGAGGATTTCCACACATTTCCTCGTTGTACAATACAAGTATTGCAAGAGGATTTTGCTTTTAGTCGATATGATACCAGTCGTGGGAAAATAATATCTCACGAGGGTACTACAGCTACAGTGCAGAGTCCCTCATTACCATATTTCTTGACGTATCAGATAAACTTTTTTGCAAACTTCAAGTCTGATATAGACCACATTACAAAGCAGTGGAGAGCTTTCTGTGGGAGAGCCTTTTCTCTACCTGTTACTTTAGCAAACGGCGAAAAGTATAAATGTAATGTTGACCAAGTTAGCTATAAGAATAATGATGACGTTGAGAGAGAAGTTCGTAGATACATCAGAAGCTATGTCTATAAAGTCTGGGTAGATTTAGCTGGGAAAACCTACGAGACTAAAATGGTTACTGGACTTAACCTACAAAATAACGGAGGTAATTGAGCTATGGTTAAAGTTTTAAACAAGACTTCACACCAGCGTATTTATGCTCTTACAGATGAGACCACACTGAGAGTTGGAGCTTTCGACTACAGTGAACCTCTTGCTGATGAGCTTATCTGTGACCATCTCAAATCGGACGCAGAAGCTGGTTTGATTAGTTTGGTGAGTGTCAGCCCAGAAATAAATGACACAAAGAATGATAAAGGAGGTAAGAAATAATGGCAGATTTAAAAACCCCAGGTGTATACCTTGACAGAATAAACACTGGTTCTGCTTCCATTGAGGGAGCGTCTACCTCTGTTTGTGCGTTTATGGGTCTCGCTCCCCGTGGCGATATTGACAGCGGTTTCGTTCAGATTTCAAGTTGGACAGACTTCGTTCAGAAAGCCACAAACGGTTCTAAAGCCAGTGTTTTCAGAGATGATGACTTTATGGCTTATGACATTTATAATTTCTATCAGAACGGTGGTGGAAAAGCTTATTTCGGTGTTGCAAAGAAATCACCTGTTAAAGCTAAAGTTGCGATTGGTACTGATAAGAACACTGTTACCTTTGAAGCTACTTCTGGTGGTACTTGGGCAAATGACCTTGTTATCGACATTACAAAAAATGCTCTTGATGACACTTTGTTTGACCTTGCTATCGTGAGAAAAGACTCTGCTGGTAAAGTAACAGACTCTTATGAGCTGTACGAGAAGCTTTCGACCGACAAGACGGCAAGCAGATATTATGTCAATATCCTTAAAGCAAGTGAACTCGTAACAGTTACACCTGCTGGTACTGGTACATTGGCTGTTGCTTCATCTAAACTGGCTGGTGGTACAGATGGTACGACTGTTACAGACGCTGAGTTTACTGGTGAGTCGGGTCTTATTCATAAGCTTGACACAATCACTGACTGCTCTTTAATTGTAAGTTCTGGTCAGTCTGTAAATGTTAAGAAAGGTATCTTGGCATATTGCACAACCAGAGAAGATATGTATGCAATTCTGGACGCAGAAGATGATTTGCAAGTAAACAGCATTATTACAGAGAGAAAAGACTTGAATGGTCTTGGAGAAATCCATTATCCTCGTGTAACAATGGCTGACCCCACGACTGGTAATACTATTGAAGTACCCGCTGGCGGTATGATTGCTGGTATGTATTGTCGTATGGACGCTTCTTATGGTGTATGGAGAGTCGGTGCTGGCGAGGAAGCCGTGTTGAGAGGAGCTTTGGGAACAAAGAAAATTCTCACAGACGCTGAATTTGAAAAGCTCTTTAATGCTGGTGTAAACTGCATTATGAGCAAACCGAATAAAGGTGTTCTGATGTATGGTGCAAGAAGCTTGAACCAGAAGTACGTTTCTGATGACCGTCTTGACATTTACATTGTTAAGAGCATTAAAGAGGGTACTGGTTGGGCTGTATTTGAGCTTAACGATGAGAAGTTGTGGCTCAGACTTACATCTACAATCACTTCTTTCTTAGAGGGTCTCTATCAGAGAGGTGCATTTAAGGGTGACGGTAATGGCTCGGCGTTCTATGTAACGTGTGACGCTACTATCAATACAGACGCTAATATCGAAAAAGGTATTGTTACAACTGAATTTGGCTATGCTACTAAAAAGCCCGCTGAGTTCGTTGTACACAGACTTAATAAGATTACAGCGTCAAGTAATTAAGAGGGAGGTTAAGCTGGTATGAATAAAAAAGAATTTATTGGTATTCTCACTGCTCTGGGTGTGAAGAGAACGGAAGTTTTGGCTATGGCTCGTACTTTTACGGAAGACCCGTTGCAGAAGTTTAATTTTACCATTGCTATTGATGGTCTCCCCGCTTCGGTAGGTTTCCAGAAAATCGGTGGTCTTGCAAGAGAAATCGGTGTTTCGACTTATTATGAAGCTGGTTACGATACTGAGCATAAGCTTAAAGGCAGACAGGTTGGTGGTCAGCTTACTTGTGAGCGTGGTGCTTATGCAAGTAAAGACCTCGAAAACTTGTTTACATCGGCTCTTTCAGACCGTGGAGCAAGAAAAGACATCACCATTACGTTGCAAGACAGAGACGGCAATGCCCGTAGAGCTTGGAGAGCGGCAGAGTGCTGGGTATCTAAGTGGGAAATTGATGACCTTGACGCAACATCTGATGATGTTATCATCGAAAAGCTCACCATTGAATACGAGAAGCTTGACGATTTGAAGATTTAACTTTTGTTTCCTAAATTGTTTAATATCAACTATGAAAAGACTTCACTCGTTTGGGGTGGGGTCTTTTTGTATGCAAAATAAATTTAGGGTATTTACAAAGTTGCTTATTTGTGATATACTTTGATGTAGGATAGTAGTTAAAATAACAATAATTATGGAGGTAATTACTATGGCAAACTTGAAAAGAAAAAGTAACGATTTCGTAGAAGCCGAAGATACTGTTGTTAAGGAATTTTTGGCTGGCTATGAAGATGAGGACGGAGTTGTTCACACGGAATTTGAGTTCCGTGAAATGACTGGTGCTGATGAAGAAGCTATCGCAAGAAATACGGTTAAAAATAGTGGCTCTAAAGTCATAAGCACTATCCTTGACAGATGTATCATTCGTATTGGTACAATCCTTAAATCTGAAACTAAGCCCGCAAAATGGACAGAGATTATTAAGTCTCTTTTAGTTGCAGACCAAGACTATGCTGTAATGGAAATCAGAAAGCTCTCTGTTGGCTCTCAGATTACTGTAAAGCACGTATGCCCGTCTTGTAATAAGGAGCTTACAACAGAAGTTGATGTTGATGAGCTTGAAGTTGTACCTTTTGGTGGTGACAGAGTTATCGAATTTGAGCTGAAAAAGGGTTATAAAGACAAGGACGGAAATGTATATACACACGGTAAAGTTCGTTTTCCGAATGGTCTTGACAGAGAAATTCTTGAACCTGTGGCACGTAATAACGTTTCCACCGCAAATACCTTGTTGCTCTCCAGACTTGTGGTAGAGCTGGGAGACTTGAAGCACGTTAATGACGCTATTATGCGTAATTTAACGAGTGGAGACAGAAATGCCATTATGGAAGCTCTTTCTGAGAATAAGTTTGGTCTTAACTTTGAAACAGAAGTTGATTGTCCGAATTGTGGTAACGCCTTTACTGGTGAACTCAGTGCGGTAAATTTTATGTAAATTTCTTCCCCTGTGATGATGTATTGCTATGGTGTAACGATGAAAATTGTTTTGATGAAATGCACATACTTGCATACATATATCACTGGGGTAGAGATGAGATACGGAAAATCCCACGAACTGAACGCAGACGGTGGGTTGAAAGAATAATTGAGCAAAAACAATCTGAAAATAAAGCTCAACAAAAAGCTTATGATGACGCTAAATCAGAAGCGAACTCTAAGCGTAGACGGTAATTTAATTTTAATGGAGGTGAGTTATTTATGGGTGGTATGGCTACATTTGGGCTGGGTATTGTTTTAACCGTTACAGACAATGCTACAGGGAAGTTGACTGGAGTAAATAGCTCCCTCCAGCAAGTATCACAAACAGCTATGTCCCTTAACTATATGGGAAAGAGTTTGTGGAATACTGGTAAATCAATGATTAGTCCTATCGTTGGTCTATCTAAGGAGTTAATTCGTGTAAATGATGATGTTGAAAAAACCCGAATAACTTTTGGTGCATTGTATGGTGACGCTGGTGTTGCTGAACAAAAGTTAAACGATATTATTGACTATGCCGCAAAAACGCCCTTTGATATTGAGGGTTTGAAAGAAGCGGCTTTGCAGTTTAAGACTCTTGGTATAGAAATTATTGGTGAGGGTTCTGCTGTTACAGACAGTGTTGGTAATACCCGACAGCTCATAGATATTCTCGGTGACGCTGGTGCTGGTCTTTCTGGTATTGCCCGTAATGGTTTTAAAGACGTTACTTATGCGGCTCGTGAGTTTATTACTGAGGGTAATAAACTATCTATGCTGAGAAGACTTGGTGTTGATGTAGACGCTGTACTGGAAAAAGGTTATCAAGCTAAGAATACAATGGAGTGGATAAGTGCTTCTGTTGGAGATACAGCAGAGGAACGTTTAAAAAACTTTGCTGACTTAGTAAATGCTTTGAAGATGGATAACCTTATGGGCGAATTGTCTGGTTCGTGGTCTACAATGATTTCAAACGTAGATGACGTATGGTTTAAATTTTTAAAAAGAGCTGGTGATAACGGGGCTTTTAATGTATTCAAGGATAGTTTAAAGTCTATACTTGATATTGGTGATAGAATTACAAACGACTCTCCAGAAACAGAAGCATTTTTCAAGAATATCGGTAGTGCTTTCAAAATGTTAAATGCTCCTTTGGATAAGGCAATAGCCCTGTTGGGTAAATTTGTAGACACTCTTATTGGGCTTGGTGGTAAATATCCTATTATAGCAAAGCTGGCTATGGCTATCCCTCTAATAACAGGTGGTTTATTTATGCTTTCTGGAGCTGGACTCATAGCAAAATCCTCTCTAATGCTTTTTAAGTTTGGATTGTTACAAGTAGCTGGTACAATACCTATGTTTGCTAAATGGGCTATTCTGTTTGCTGGTCTCAAATATGCGTGGTCTAATGATATTGGGGGTATAAGAACAAATCTCACTAATTTTGCAAATGCAGTGAGTGGAGCGTTTGCTACTGCAAAGGACGCTATGTCAAAAGATACCCCAGAGATGATAAGTATATATAAGGGGTTAGTTGATAACTTCAATAAAACTGGAGACTTACAGAGCGGTCTTGCGGCTAAAATAATGGCTTTTAAAGTCCTTTGGGGTGGTCTTCTTGAATTTATGTCCTCTCCAGAAAATAAGGTATCTGTTGAGACTCTTGACATTATAGACCAAATGGGTCTTATGAGTACCTTTGAGAAAATGTCTATATGGGCATACAGGGCTAAAGAATTTGGAAAAGGCGTGGCTGAGGGGTTATCCGAAGCTGTAAATGCAGTAACAAACTTTGCTCGTAAAATATCAGAAGCTTTTGCAAAACTCCCACTCGGAAAAGGCAGTGGCTTATTTGATATGTTTAGTGGGGCTTTTAATGTATCTGGTGGGGATAAGTTTAAAAGCTTTGGTAAATTTGTTACACAAGCACTACTTTGGTCTATGGTTTTAAAGAAAGTGTGGGGTGTATTTAGCCTTTTCAGTGGAAGACGAAATCGAGGTAGCAGTATTGGTGATATTCTTGGTAGAATTTTTGGAACTAACCGTGATAATGGTGGCGGTGGAGATAATACTGAGGGAATATTAACTCGTCTTAGAAGACTTGGGTCTACCCTTGCTAATATCCGACCCAGACAGATACTTCAAGGTTTATTAAATCTCGGTATTATAATGGGTGGTATTTCTGCCATTGCTCTTGTTGTCGGCGGCATTGCTTCCATAAATCCCAGAGCATTTGTACTTGGTGGAATTGCAATGGCGGCTATGTCTTTAATGGTTGCTCCTATAAGCAATCCAGCTTTTGATACTGCCTTAAATTCTATATCCAGAATGTCTCACTTTAAGCCTAAGACTTTCCTAAAGGGTATTGGAAATCTGGGTGTTATACTTGGAGCAATGACGGCTATTGCAATGATACTCGGAGCTATAGTATCTATAAGCCCAGCGGCTTTTGTGGCTGGTGGGGTTGCTATGGTAGCTATGGGAGCTTGCTTCTCATTCTTGGGAAATCCCTTATTCATAAACGCTCTTACTGAATTACGGGCAATGGCTAAAATCAAACCTACAACAATATTAAAGGGTATTGGAAACCTTGCTATCATTCTTGGGGCTATGGCAGTGCTATTTATGATACTCGGTGCTGTATCTATGATACCTTTTGATTATGGACGTATTGTACAACTTGCTCTTGTACTTGGTGTACTCGGCATTGTTGGAGCGGCTTTAGCAAAGCTGGGTGACATAGTTGGTCATTTTAGCTTTTCACATACAGTTGGTGGTTTTATAGCTATGGGAGCGGCTCTATTGGCTATGTCCGCTTTGTTTGTAATACTGGGAGCTGTGTCACTAATACCTTTTGACTATGGAAGAGTGGCTAAATTGGTCTTAATGATTGGGTTACTTGGGGCTGTCGGTTTAGCCTTAGTGGCTCTTAGTGCTGGTGCTGGTGGTATTGCAATGCTGGGCGGTGGTATGGGAGCGGCGGCTATTATAGCTGGTGTAATAGCTATAGCTGGTGTCCTTGTAGTTATGTCTGGCTTAATGCTTTTAATAAATGCCATAACTTCCAGCTTAAATGTTGATAGAATTGATACTGTTATGACTGCTATACTTAAAGTTGGAGCTATAGGAACGGCTTTAGTAGTATTATCGGGAATATCGGGTGCATTTTTAGCTCCAGCTATTGCGGGTATTGTAGCAATCGGTATTGTAGTTACGGCTTTAGCTGGTCTCTCGTTACTCTTTGCAAAGTTTGAGTCTCACGCAGATAAAATACAGTCTGGCTTAAATGTTATGGCTACAATCGGTAAGGGAATTGGTAAAGCAATCGGTTCATTTGTTGCGGGTGTTGGTGAAGCCGTGAGTGCAAGCTTGCCCGCCATTGGCGAAAATATACGCTCATTTATGGATAGTATATCCTCTATATCTGCTCCCACAGAGGGAGAAGTCGGGGTTGGAGATTTCCTATCCTCTTTAGCTACTGGGTTATTAAAGCTCACTGCTAATGACCTCCTTAGTTTCTTTACTGGTGGTACAGATTTCGCTGGAATAGTAGAGGGGCTAAATCAGCTTGCTGGGGCTACATCATTCTTTGATTTCTGTAATCAGTATGGTGCGGAAGCATTTGACAATGCAAAGAAATTCTTTGAGTGCTTAGCAGATATAGGTAACATACCTAACTCTGGTGGGTTCTTGCAAGATATAGTAGGCACAAATGACTTTGCTGGTACTGCTACTGGTCTTAACCAGTTGGCTCAGACACAGCCGTTCTTTGATTTCTGTGGTAAATTACAACCTGTTGCTTTTGATAATGCTAAAAAGTTCTTCCAGAGCTTGTCTGACATAAGTAATATACCTAATGTTGGCGGTATAGCACAGGTATTTAGCGGTACAAATGATTTCTCTGGAACAGCTACTGGTCTTAATACTTTAGCTACTGCTTCCACATTCTTTGACTGGGTTGGTACTTTAGACGTTGGAGTATTCGATAAGACTAAACAGCTTTTTGAAGCTTTGTCTGGTATTGGAGAAGCTTTCCCAAATACTGGTGGTGTAGCTCAGTGGTTTACTGGAGAGAATGACATCAGTGGTGTTGGGTCTAAACTAAAGAAATTTGGAACAGATACAAAGGATTTCTTTAAAATGGTCGGAGACCTTAAAGTGGGCAACCTCTCATCATTATGGAGCAGTATTAAGAAAGCTGGAGAAGTTGCAGATACTGATTTATCTGGTTTGGCTGATTTAGGAACACAATTAACTGACTTTCTGACTAATTCTAAAGGATTTTTTGATGGAGTCGGAGACATAAATATTGAGTCAATGAATAGTTTTGCAGAGGGGTTATCGAATTTCTTTACTACTGTTCAGAGTATTGTAGTTCCCAGTATGGAAAGTATGAATAGTTCGGTATCTACAATGAATACCACTCTTGCTTCTATCTATATGATAGCAATGCAAGTTGGTCAGAGTATGATACTTGTAGCTCAATACGCACAGATAGCTGGTGTGATTATTGTGCAGAGCTTTAACACTATGGCAACAGGAATGTCAATTATAGCTGTAAGTGCTATTGCAAATGCAACTGTTGTAGTTCAGGCATTTATGCTTATGGCAATGGGTTCAGCTCAATACAGTGCTTTGATTATACAGAATTTCTTGCTTATGGCACAAGGAGTACAGACTTCGGCTGTTCTTGTTCAAGCTGGTATGCTTATGATGTATTCGGCTGTTTTGGCTGGCAGTGCTTTAATTATATCTGCTATATCAAGTATGTGTGCTATGGTGCAGTCTCAGCTCAGTTCTTTAGCTTCTTCGGGTTATGGCTATGGCTCAGCTTTAGCAAGTAGTATAGCGGCTGGTATATCAGCTAACTCTGGAGCAATAGCGGCGGCTGTACAGAGTGCTATTTCAAGTGCAGTATCAAGAGCAACAATCAATATTCCGAAAGTTAATATTGGTCATAATGCTAAAGGTACTTCAAATTGGGCTGGTGGTCTCACAGAGATAAATGAACGTGGTGGTGAGCTTGTTGACTTACCACAGGGAACACGTATATACCCGCACGATAAGAGTGTTACAATGGCATTTGATGACGGTGTACAGACAGCATTTGATACTATTGCCCGTAACAGTAATCGTGGTGGGGATAGCTATGATGACTCGGTACACTTTAATGCTGGCTCAATAGTAATATATGCTCAGAATACCTCAAACGAGGAAGCTGAGAGATTTGCTGAAATGATTATGCAGAAAATTGAACGTAAACAAAGACGTAAAGCTTTAGCTACTTACGCATATTAAGAAATGGGGTGTTTAGATTGGCAAGCAATAATAACTATGCAAATATACAGTGGGATTTACTTGGTATAGACCGCAGAAATATGGACTTAGCTATACTAAATGCCCTTTCAGAAGAATGGGCGAAAGCTAAAGACCCCGTATATCAGAATAAACGTGGGGCGAAAGTAAAACTTCGCCTTACAAACTATGACTGGAAAGACTCTTTTAAAGATGTTATGTTTAACCCAGAGTCTTTCAGTGATAGTAAACCCGTAAACTATGGTACGATAGAAGCTCCTATGCAGTCATATCCTCGTCACGTTTATCAAGGTGGTGAGGCTACAACAATAAATGGTGTAGAATTATTCTATCACCACACCTCTCCCGCTCGTGTGAGAGAGATGGTAATTTGGTTACAAGATTTTCTTCCTTACGCACAAGACGGCGTAAATGTTAGAGTTCCTCCTACACTCTTATTTAGCTGGGGGTATTGGTATACAAAGCGGTGTATTCTTAAAAGTCTTGATACGGAATATACTATGTTTAATGCCGACCTCCAGCCGATAGAGTGTAAAATAACTCTTTCCCTTGAAGTTGTCCCTCTGGGTACAGACCCGTGGACACCACAACCGTGGGAGGTGCTCAAATGATTTACAGAGGTTCACGTTATACACAAACTAAAGCCGTCCCGTCTGAGACTGGAAGTGATACTTACGTCTTTGAGAGACGGGATTTGGCTGAGTTTACATTTAAGGACTGTAAAAGTCATATCTGGACTGAGGGAGACACTATAGACGGCGTTTCCTTTAAGTACTATGGCTCAACACAATATTGGTGGGTAATAATGGACGCAAATGTAAAGTATGTGTTTCCTACAGATATTCAAGTTGGTGATGTTCTTGTTATCCCCAGCATATCGGAGGTGTTGACTAAGATATGATTGATACAATGAGAACGAGCGGAGCTTGGATATTTGTCCCTTATTGTAAATTGATGATTTACATAAATGGGGAGCTTCAAGAATTGCCCGAAAATATGAGAGACCTTATTTCTGATTATGACTACCAGACAGAAGAGAGTGGAGCTTCCACTTTGTCTTTCTCTGTAGCAGACCCCGATTTTGTGCTTTTAAACAGCTCTATAATTGTGGAAGACGTTGCAGTATACTTTGAGTTTGGTTGGGCGAATGACTGGAATAATATAAAGCGTTGGAATGGGTATATATCCACTATTGATATTGAATTTGGGGAAGAGGGTTATCCCACTTTAGATATTACTTGTATGGACGAGACTCATAAAATGAACCGTGAAGAGAAATCACGGACATTTAAAAATATGAAACGCAGTGCTATTGTAAAACAGATATTTAATGAGTATGGTATTCCCAGTGAAGTTCACGATAGTGGAGAACGGTCAGACGATATTGAAGAGGAGATAACCCAGAGTAATCAGACCGACATTGATTTTATTCAGAGTCTGGCTGATGAAGTTATTGGAGCTAAATATATCTGCTATGTGGAAGATAATAAAGGCTATTTTGGTGAGAGAAATCTGGCACAAGAACCTGTATTAGACTTTCATTACAGAGACCAGACTGGAAATGATGTGAAAAGTTTTAGTGTGGAAATCAATAAGGAGAAGATAAAGAAGTATAAGACTACAAGTGATGTAAGTACCTCTACTGGTACTGCAACTACAACAAGAGCTTCGTCCCCGTCCACAAAGACAAAAACGTCTACATCTACAAAATCAGCTTCTAACGATAAACCGAAAGGTGACAACACTAAGACTAAGACTGATAGCAAGCCGAAAGAGTATAAAACATTTAACCCAGCTACGGGTCATTATGAGTAAGGGTTGGTGATTAAAGAAATGGCTACAGAAAAAACTGCACAAGATAAATATGATGAAATACAACAAAGTGTATGCAAAGGAAGTTTAAAGCCTGTTGTAGCTATTCCTTTAATGCCATCTCGTACTTGTATCAATGTATTTGGTCTTGGCAATAATTTAAGTGGTAAGTATTATGTTACTGCCACACAGGTAACTATAAATAAGTCTGGTTTAAATCAGACAATTAAAGTTCGTAAAACAGAGTTTGGTGGAAATCTCCGTTATACAGACGATAGTCGTGACGGCAGACCCTCACCACTTATAAGGTGATGTTATGAAAGAGTATTTTGGAAAATATCGTGGCATTGTAACAAATGTAAATGACCCTAAGAAAATGGGTAGAATTAAAGCTCGTGTACCCGCCATTACTGGTGACGGAGAGACTACGTGGTGTTTACCTTGTTTACCTTATGCTGGTAGCGGATACGGTCTTAAATTTACCCCAGCAGTCGGTGATTGTATTTGGGTTGAGTTTGAACGTGGTAAAGTGAATTACCCCATATGGACTGGTTGCTGGTTTGCACAAGGAAAAGACACGTTGGGTCAGTGGGAGATTGTTACTCCTAATGGCACTATTTCATTCTCTGGCGGGGCTATAAACATTCAAGCTACCTCTGTTAATATTTCGCAAAGTGGTGACTCTGGTGTTGTAGCAACAAGAGATTGGTGTGATAAAAAATTTAGATTAAAATAAGGTTGGTGAGAATAATGGATAATAAAAAAGTTGGATTTACGGGGTTATCATTTCCCTTTAGACTAAATAATCGTGGTGGAATAGCTATGTCCTCCACGTCTGTCACTGCTCCCGACCATATCAATGAAAGCATTGCACAAATAATATTGACACGATTAAAAGAGCGTCCAATGGAGATGTCGGTCGGTAGTGATTGTGAGAGAGCCGTTTTTATGCCTAACGACCCCGCAACTCACGCTATACTACGATATAACATTGTGGACGCTCTTACACGTTTAGAGCCGAGAATAACAGTCACAGAAGATAGCATAGCTGTGGCTGAATATGAGAACGTAATATATGTTCAAATAAATTATGTTGTAAATGAGTATGGAACGACATACTCACAAGTTTTATCTGTTGGAAAGGTGGGTTAATAAATGGCTTTTAAATTGAATGTGAAAGAGGGAGTTGACTATTTAACTCTTGATTATGAGGGTTTTCGTCAGATGATGATTAACCGCCTTAAAGAGAAGCTCCCCGAATATACTGATTACAGTGAGACAGATATGGGTGTTATACTCATAGAGCTTTTAGCTCACGGTTTAGATATAATTGCTTATTATAAAGACCGTCAAGCTCTGGAGTGTTTCTTGCCAACAGCTCGTGAAAGAAAGAATGTAATTGCCCTTTGTAAAACATATTTTGGGTATACCCTTACTGGTGCTACACCAGCTATTTTTGTACAAGTCTTTGAAACTAATGGCACTGGACTTTCTATGAGTGCTGGAGACTGTTTTAAAATAAAGACTAAAGAAGAACAGGGTGAAAGCTCTATTTATTATGAGCTTATTGGAAGCCTTGATGTGAATGGGGATTTTAAAACCACTTTTGAAATTCCGTCTGGTTTAACTGGTCTTGAAAAAAGTAATGGGGTGTATATCTACAGAGCTTTAGTGTGTCAAGGTGTTACCGTTGATAAAGAGATTATGGGGTATTCAGATGGCTCTGCATACCAAAAGTATTCTACATCACAATCTCCAGCCTTAGACTATGACTCTGCCGACCGCTACAATGAAAGTGTGGTAAATGTATTTATTGGGGAGGAAGAAGAACAGTGGGATAGAGTTGATAACTTTCTACTCTCTAAACCAGACTCTAAACATTATGTATTCTCTGTAGATGAGTGGGGCAATGGTGTATTAGAGTTTGGTAATGATATATCTGGTAAAATTCCTCCCGAAAATTCTAAGATACAAATTACCTACAGAGTTGGTGGTGGTGCAGATACAAACGTTGGAGCTAACACAATAACAGAGCTTGATACAGCGGAAGCGAGTATAATCAGAACATTTAACCCAGAAACAGCGTTAATTTTGGGTACAGACGCTGAAAGTATTGAAGAAGCTAAAACTAAAGCTCCAGCGTCTTTGAGGGCTTTAGACAGAGCTGTGACTATCAGAGACTATGCCGACATTGGATTGCAGATAGACTCTGTATCTTCTGCTCAGAGTGTTCTGGTCGAAAATGGCGGCTTTAGAGACCGTGATGATAAATTTATAAGTGGTAGTGGCTATGCTGATATTATAAACGGTAAATCTCCTTATAACCACAGTACAGAGGACGGAAGTTTAGCAAGTAATAATGGATATGTATTGACTTGGTTAATGCTTAAAGACCCAGATGTGGACTCTACATATAAGTATGCAGATACACTTAGTCACATACATATGTCTGATGATATGCTCTCCTATCTCCGCACTGATTATTATTTAAACCGTAAAATGATTGGTCAGAGATTTAATGTATTCCCCGCTGATATTGAATGGGTTGTACCCCATTTAAGAATTACAGTTGATAACAACTATACAAAATCTTCTGTCACTAAGGCGGTTGAAAATAAGCTTATAGAGCTTATGGCTTTGGGTAAATATCAGTTGGAACAGCCAGTTATATGGTCTGAGATTGTTAAGGAGCTTCTTGACGGCTCTACTGGGGTTATTGGTTTACGTTCTGCAATCTTTGTAGATGTGGACTCTACCTATAAGGAAGCTAAAACATCTCGTATCATAGCTGATGATAAGCCGTCTCGTATTGGACGTGTATATGCCCTAAAGCGTGGCGAAGAATATACAGAGGAAAGTCCTGTGTATGAGATGGACATTTATTCAGAGGGAGGTTTGGACAATGAGTAATGTTAAAATAACTCCGAAACAGTTTAATAAAATTACTCTTGCTACACAGTTTGGTGAATATCTGTACAGCCGACTCCCTAAAGTGTATCGTGATTATGATGTAAAAATAGAGCGTAAAAATGCGGAGACTCAGCAGATAGAGACTTTTAGAACACTGGAAGAGTATTTAAAGAGCTTTGCTTTGGGTGGTTTTCAGCCTTTATTGGAAGACCTTGAAGCTATTATTAACTTGGTAGACCCCCTTAAATGCCCCGCTCAATTTTTGCCCTATCTCCTCAGACATTTTGGGCTTGACTATATAGATGATATACCCGAAAAATTCCAGAGAAGACTTGTACAGAATGTTGTTACTTTGTACAAGAAAAAAGGTACAATACCAGCAGTTGCTTTCCTTGCGAGAGAACTGTCTGGTTTTGGTGTAACCATTGAAGAAAAATCGGACGGAACGATTGAATTTGCTTTAGTAAAGCTCAATGCCTATGAAGATGAAGACGCTGAGCTGTTATTAGCACAGGACGTTGTACAAAGATACATACATCTGTTTTTGCCCGCAAGAGCAAGCTCTAAAATAATTGTTGTGTATGGCTTTACCGAAAATGTGCATATCAATGCACCTAAAAAAGCTAAAGAAGACGGTTTTGACCACGCTTATTACAATGTTGATGAAGTGGTCGGTACAATAACGATTGATGAGAATGGTTATAAAGATGTGGACGGCGGTTATAGTGAGTCCTTTAATTACCTTAATCACGTTGTTGAAAAAGACTTTGAGAGCTTGAAATTACAGTTGGAAGAAGAAACTCACAACTTCCAGCCCAGTATTCCAGATTTAACTTCTCTCACAAATCTTGTAGAAAATGACGGGTTGCCTGTGTTTACAAATGGTATAAGTTGTGAAGATGAGGTATCTGATGTATACAATAGTGATAGTAGTGGTGAGGTATCAATAAATCCCCTTAATGGAAAATACACCCTAAAGGACTTTAGTATACACGGAGGTAATCATACAGGTACATTACCAACTGCTGTTTTAGACGAGGGGATTTATAAGCTTGGAGACGTTATATGTATTATGGACGATGGCAAGCCCTACTATATTACTTTACGGTTTCCCTTGCGTTCAACTCCAGAATACCCCACATATTTTAGGTTAGATAAACAAGCTGGTAAAGTTGAAATATATACTCATTATAGACACAGAAATCCTCAACCCTTTAGTGTTGCTAAATTTGTTACTGGATATAAGAGTGTGGCTATTATTGATAACTTTTACTCCCTTGATGATGGGTGTTTTACACAAGTAGAAAGTCTTATAAAAGTACATTCAAATCTTATAGAAGACCCTATAGGCTATTATGGCACTGGTACAGAGGGTGAAGATAGTAAGTATTATTACTACATTGTTAATGGAGTACCATATTTTTACCATAAAAATAAAACCCCAGCTCAAACAGCACAAGCCATTAGTAAAGGATTTTTATTTTGGTATTTACCTAAACCGTGGGGTTATCCTATGTATACTTTATATATACATAATAACTCTTACAATAATGCTGTCAAACTTACTCTTAACACATTAACAGAGTTATCATATGATGAGTATGGTGAAATGAGTAGCCCCCGTGTTCAGATGTGTGACAGAAAGGTCGGAATAGTCTTTGACTGTAATGGGGCTATTACTGAATTTGAATTGCCCCGCCCAATTAGACTATATAGTTATGGTGATAAATCAGATTACATTGAGCGTGTGGGAGACGAATATTATATACACCACTGGTTTGATTTAGCAAGCCTTTATGACATAGATTTTAACACATTTACAGTTAAGATTTCCTACAGAATGAAAGACGCTTATACACCAGCCAATTCAACCAATGAGGAGATTGCAAGTCACTGGTTTCTAAACGGGTTGCCCTCTTCAAGTTTACAGGGTAGGTCTTTGACGGGGTGGAAGTCCATACCTAAACTGACTGTTGTCGCTTGTACAGATAAAACGATTACCTTTGACTGTGAGGGGTACAGTGATGGGAACTATTTTTTAGCTCCCCATCTTCCAGATAGTTTTGGTAGTGATACGGTTAAATATTATGCTGATGGAGTTAGGTCTATATATCGTTATCGTAATTTTGTTTCTTTCTATGCTGATAATAGCTTTGAGCCGGGGGCTGACTCTAACTCTTCTTTTATGGTTTATGAGCATAAAAATAGCCCACGAGTAGAGAAAATTACAGATACCGATGTAATAAATAAATTAAACCTCTTGTCAATTCCGAATAATTGTGGTAGAATATACTCAAAGGGTATTCCATTTAAGAGCATTGAAATGGAAATTAAGAATAAATCCTATTATTAAGGAGGTAAACTGGAGATGGATAGAGCTTTTAAAAAAGTTATTGGTCGTAAAGTACCCTCTCCCAGAAATCCCGCCCCTAACGAAAATATTGGGGTGAGATACAATAGCCATATTACAGATACAATACACTATGCAGATGGAAGAACAGAACTCATAGACCACGGTCACAATGTTATGTTAGACTCTTTTCTCCCTCTCATTACAAACTTGCTTGTTTCTGGCAAAGGAAAGCTGATGTATTGGGTTTTAGGCACTGGAGAAGAAGCTTGGGACACGGCTGGTAAAAAAGAAGTTGTTGTAATTACAATAACAAATGTGTGTACAAAAACGGGAACTGTTACAGTTACACTGAACGGAACGGCAGTAGATGTTGTTTTAACTAAAGATGACGCTACACCTACTATTGCTTCAAACATTAAATCTGCTTTGCAGACCAATGGTACAACTGGAGCTGAGTGGAACTTTGATGTAAACCAGAATGTTATTACTTGTACCGCAGTAACTGAGGGTAAAAAGACTGGTAAACACACATATTCTGCTGGTGATACTGGAGCTTTGGGTAATGTATCTTTTGAAGCTGGTCAAACGGCTGGTACAAGACCCGAACCCTCTCATAGTCAAATTGGTACTATAAAAGGTAAATCTGGTACAACTGGTAAATGTGGAATTTTAAATGAGTTCTATAGAAAAGAAATCAAAAAAGGAACTGGAATATACGTTGATGACGGTATACATTTTCTTGACAGTAATGGACAGATTACAAGCACTCCTACAAATGTCATTGAAGTTAAACTGACGTTTACTGAAAACGAGGGGTTGCTGGACGGCGGTGTAGAAGCCCCGTGGCGAACTTTTGGTATTGTCGGCGGGGACGGAGCAAGTACAACTCTTGGCTCTGGGTTGTTTATGAACGCTAAAAATCACCCTGTTATCACAAAAACAAATACTATGGTTGTGGAACGGAAAATCAAATTTACGTTTACAAATGCAGATATTTAATTGGAGGTGAAGTGAATATGTCTACTGGATTTGGTAGGTGGTCTAATAATGATGGTTCTAACCTTAATATCCGTGGTATCAGATTTGGTCATAACAAGCCTATTCTGGAGACGGAATTAAATGAACTTCAAGACCTTACATTTCAGTCTATCTCCAATACAAACAGAGTGAATAATAAACCAAATACGTTTACTTCAAATGTGGGTAGTAAATTATACTGGGTTTATTCAGAAAGTGATGATACTATGACCGCCCGCTTAGTACTCAATTCGACATCTTTAAACGATGTTGTTAAACTGGTATTTAGCGGCGGTGTAGAGTATTTCTTATCTCCGTCACAGCTTGGGGAAGAAACACTGGCAACACTGGTATTTCCCAGTAACGCAACAGAGGGTCAGTGCTTATCCTTTGTGGGAAAAGCAAAGTTTAAAACACTGTCTCCCGACCCGACAGATGTTTCTGAGTATGACGAGAATGTTGCTTATTGTGTAGACCCTCGTTACCCCAGTTTAATATCAACAAAACGTGTGGCAGTTGTATCTGGTTTTGACGGTGTATATTCTGATGTAGAATTTGCAGATACCAATGAAGAATATCTTGAAATTTACAACAGACTTATGGACACAAAGATTACACGTATGGACGATGAGATTGAGTTAAACATCATTCTCGGAAGCTGGAGAAAGAAAGAGAGCGGCTGGTCTCCTATAAGTGAGATTACAAAAGAGATTATGGGCGTGGAAGAGCCTAAGTATAATCTCCTTTCAGACGGTATAGAGACCTACGGTACTTATACTGTTACCCCGTTGCTTGATGATAATACGTGTGAAGTTCGGTTAGACTTTCCGTTTAAGTCGATTAAATACGCTTATTTTGCTGTTACGGTTGATGGAGAGACAGTTACAGAGGGTTCTCCTATAAACCACCCTATCCGAACATCAAACCCTATTCTCCAGAACGCACGTGTTGGTATTGCTCTGTATGACCTCAGAGATATTGTGGTTGACGATGATATGTGGGGTAATTACACGGGACAGTCGTGGGAAGACCTGTTAAACCAGAAATGGTTTAAAGTTGACGCTTTAAGCGTTCCCTCAATGGAATTGAGCTTTAAAGAAGTTTCTAAGCTTGGTGATGTTTCATTCGGAAGCTTGGTTATAAAGAAATAAGGAGATGATATGAATGGATAAGAAGAATGTGGCTAAAGCTGGTGCTGGTGGTCTTGGAGCAGTTTTAATTGCTGTATCTGTTATTCTTAGTGGTCTTGGTGTCACTAAAGAAGTGGACGGCAGATATACTACAGTGAACACTACCTCTCAGTCGGTTGAGTTTATTGCGGAAGATATTGAGAATGTTCCAGACTCCACTTTTTATGATTTGGTTTTTAATAACGGAGAGGGTGACATTGTAATTGGACGTAGTAATTATGGCTCTGGTACGGGTGTTGTTACTGCAAATATTATGATGAAACCTGTTGATAACCTCTCTGTTGTTGTGTATGACCAAAACCTTGAAGCTATTGGTGTTGGTAAAGTAAAAGAAGACGGTCAGATTACATACGAATTTAAGAAAGGACTGGTGACAGATGACAAGAGTAAAGAGCAGAATAATTAAAGTTTTATTCAGCCTTGTCTTAGCTATTGTCTTTGTGTGCAGTGCTTTCTCATTGAACACTTGGGGAGCGAGTACAACGACTCCCCAGTTTAAGTTTAAAGCTAAGATAATGGGAACTTCCTGTGAAGTGTATGGAATACACCCTTTGAAGAAAGAAAATGTGCAAGTGGCTCTTTTAGCCGTAGCAGACCATAAGCCCTCTGAATGGGGAAGTTTGAGCAGTTCAGAAATGACAAGCCATATTGCATATATTGACCAGTTTGCTACTGGAAAGAACGGAAGTTTTTGTTTAAAGTTTAAGTTGATGACAGACAGAATTTCATCAACCAAAGGATTTAAAAAGATATACATTGCAATGAACGCAACAGATTGCAGTATATCTAACTATGCTGAATGTGATGTTTTGGCTGTCGGCGGTGATTATACTGGTGTTCCGAATAATAGTATAAGAGTCGGTTGTGATGTATTTGAAATGGCTTCTCCCGCCTTAACCGATGATAATGTGCTTGATAGTATAAAAAATGGTGGTAATGAGCTGTATTTCAAAATGGGGAATAACTGGTATGACCTTTTAGATGATAAGTGTGTAAACAGTGATTATCTTGTGTCCACAAATGCAGTACCAGACTCAAAGTTAAAAAGCTTAGCTTGGTCTAAGTGGTATAAATCTGGAACAAGTACACCTGTATATTTTAAGTAAAGAAAGGGGTTGAATAAAATGGGTGAAATAAAGAAAACAAAAAACTTCGGTCTTGGATTGCCCGAACATTTTGACCCCTCTGTGGATAAGATGTCTCAGAATATGGAGCTTATAGACTCTGCTCTCTTTAAGAGTGTTCCGTCTACAGTTTCAGCTCTTAATTTTAATACAGCTCTGGAGACGGGTACTTATCTTATTAAAGGTAACGCTACTGGTACTCCCAGCTCTTCTATGTCTTATAATTACGCCGTAGAAGTTTTTGCTGTAGATAGTAACCACGTTTACCAGATAGCTCGTTCTATGGGTAGCAGTCTGATGTACTATCGCTATAAGAACGGTACATCAAGTTTTGGTAGCTGGTATAAAATATGGAACACTAACAATGACGGAAGCGGCAGTGGTCTTGACGCTGATACATTAGACGCTGTACAAAGCTCTGGGTATGTGAGAGACTATGGTAAAAGCTATACTAATTTTAATTCATTAAATAGAAATGGTTTTTACCAGATAAACAAGGCTCAAAACTCTCCAGACGGAACTGGTGGTTTATGGGGTTGTATTGTATTTCAAACAGACGGTGGAAACAGTACAACTAATTATCTTTGTCAGATAGCTATAAAGGATAGTACCACAGGTAAACAACTTTATACCCGAAAGAAAAACGGTACCACTTGGACATCGTGGGAGAAAATATGGACTTCTGCTACAGACGGTGCAAGTAGTGGTCTTGACGCTGATACCTTAGATGGTAAACACGCAACTGGATTTGTATACAGGACTTTATCTTCCACCACCCTTAACATTGATACCAACGTTTTAGAGGGTGTCTATAGTGCAGACCACGTTACATCTGCTAACCCATTACCTTTTGGTATTTTGGCAAGTGATACTGGTTTTGGCATTACAAATAAATGTTTAAGTGGTGCTGGAAACACGAGTAACATAGTTCAGTATTTAACTGTTACAGGAAGAACAGAACTATATTGCCGAATAAGAAAAAATAATGTGTGGGGAAACTGGGAAATAACTGGGTCATCTGGGTATGATTTTATAGTTAAATCACAGGAAGACTTTATAACTTTAACATCAAGCACTACTTGGAATAACTGTAGCAGAGTCTATATTAAAAGCGGGACTTATACAGTAAGTGAAGATTATAACAGGCTTCTAATTCCAGATACTGTAATTAGAATAGACTGTGATAATGATGTCGTAATTCAGTGTGATATGGTTACATCTGCTTTTGACGATGGCAAAAACCTTACTATAAGAAATATGTGTATAAAGAGTATGACAAGTAGTTTTGAGGGATTTTATGATGTTTGTAATCTATACGACTGCACCACAGTTTGCAATCATTTTTTAGCTATTGAGGGAAGTTCTGGTCACCCAGTTACCTCTTGTTATACTGGTTGCACTAATCTATATAATTGCAGTGCTGAGTTATATTACCCAGAACCAGATGAAGAGGGAAATTCTGTACAATCTCAAGTGTATACTACTGCATTTGTTGGTTGCTATAATCTGCATAGCTGTAATGTTTATGTTAAATCCACAGATACAGAACAATTACAAGGCAATCCCTTTTTAGGCTTATTTTTAAATTGTGTATATTTAAACCATTGTTCTTGTAGTTTTGATACAGTGTACTACCTCAATGCTCCAATAGCATTTCACAACTGCCACCATCTAAGCTATTGCACTGTTAATGCAGTGGAACACAATAGAGAGAATTATTATGAAACAAGTAGTTCTTCTCGTCCCTATTATTTACCAGGCTCTGGTAAATATAGAAATGGATTTCTCAGTTGTTATTACTTATATAAGTGTACAGCCTTAGGTAGTTCTAACAGTAATTTTTATAGCTGTTATTTTCTAATAGACTGTGATGAGAACCCAACAGGAAAAGCCGTAATAAATATGTCCTCTCTGATACAAACTACAAACCTACTTACTGAGCTTAAAAAGGTAGATGGGGTTAGTTCTGGGTTGGACGCTGATTTATTGGACGGAATACAAGGAGAGGGGTACTCAAAGTACACTAAAATCAATCAAAGCTCTGCCACTTCAACAGAAATAAATAACTTAGTTACTAATGGGCTTCACTTTGTAGACATAGCTTCTACAAAGGTTACTGGGTCTCCTACTGGTGCGTCTGGGAAATTTTCTGTTGTAGTTGTGAATAATAGCACAACCTATGTGACACAAACGGCTACTGACTTGTCTAATGGCAAGGTATATATTCGGTGCAGAAACGGGTCTACAACGTGGGGTAGCTGGTCTGAATTAACACCATTGATACCTGTACTAACAGCAGACCCGTCCAATCCGTCAAATGGTCAGATGTGGATAAGAAGTGATTTACAGTAGGGGGTGACTATATATGGCAGTAACAACTACACTACAGGACGGTGCTATTGAGTGGTTTGGACGAAGTTCTATGACTAAGACAAATCAGTCTATTCAAACCCATAGTGTAACAAATGGCACATATCCATATCAAGTTACAAACAGAACCCCTACAGGCAGATACACTTCATCAAGTTATTTAGTTCCATTTTTAGTGGCAGTGGGTACAAAACAGGCTGTTGTGCAGATAAGTGGGGGTTATGTGTACTTTACTATAATTGGTTCAAATGTTAGTTCTCCAGCCTATACAACAATTACAGTCAGTGAGACTACTTCCACAATAACAGGGTTTTCTAATAAGTTATCTGAGTATCAAATATCAGTAGCCACAGGTATGCCCTATATGTGGGACGATGAGGACTTTGAGGTTGGTGCTAAACTACGAGTATATTACTATGAGGACACATCTTTGTTTGTGGTGAGATACGAAAATAGTACCTCTACTTATGAAATATGGGTAACTCCAGATGGATATATACAGATAATAGGTGGCTTATCTGGAGTGGCAAGCAGTTTAACTACTAAACTTCCAGCTACCTATACTAAAGATAAAGATATAAAATGTTCAGATGTTGATAGTTCTGGAGATAATTTGTGTCGTTACAGAGTTGCAAGAAAGTCAGAGAATATTATTAGTGTAAAGGGAACAGTTACATCAAATTGTGAAATGACTCTTTACTATAACTCTACTCGGACTAAAGTTTCATTAACTACAGGTATGACCTCTTCTGATGTAGCTAATCTTATAAAGAGTAATTTTTCATCTGATGTTACTTCTATATTTAATATTACTGTAACATCTAATACGGACGGAACTGCTACTGTGGATATAATAGCTAAGAATACTGGAAGCACAAATGATATACCCAGCGTTTCTGTATTATCATACAGTACTGGAGTTACACTAAATAATAGTTATACTTGGGGTTGCAACGCAACTTATTGTAACTATTACAGTACATCAAGAGCTTCTTGTTACTATGGTGGTTATACTACAAATTATGTATCTTCAAGCTCAGTAGTTCAGCACACTTATAATGACACCAAAAATCCAGCAATTCTTTTTAAGCTTAATGAGGACGGTACTATAACAAAATTTGAAAATAAGCATATTCCTCGTCAAAGTACACCTAAAAAGATTTTAACAGTTAGCAATGAGTCTGGTATCTGTCGAGACGGTTTATTTCTATATGATAGAAAATTGACCACTTCTGAGCTTGGTGTATCTTCACGCAAGTCAGTCAGCTTTAATGTAGATGGACAGACCTTATTTGGTCACTTTATACCCGAAAATCAGTCTGCAAGCAAAGCCGAAATTTTACCACAGTTTAAGTTATCATATGGAGGTGAAGTATTAAAGGCAGTGAACTATGCTTTAACTACTAAATCTCTTCAATGTATGCCTGTAATTGAGGATAAACGGTATAACACTTGCTATTATAGTACAGGGTCAACAAAGTATTATTGGAATTACACGGATATTTATAGCTTTTATGAGCCTTTAGCTAATATTTCTGAAATTCGATGTTTATACTACTCTGATACTTCGGACGATAGTTATACGGAATTGCCAAATGATAGTTACCCCAATTTGTATTTCTGCTATAGGAGTACATTTGATAACACAAATTCATCAAGTAGTTGGTCTGGTGTTAATAGCATAGCTCTCACCACTCCTATATATAATAAACCCCATTTAGTGGTGTTTAAATTTACTTCCCCGATAACTGTTGCACAGTGGTGTATAGTGCCAATGGCTCGTGGTAGTGGCTATTCTACCAATGCTTCATACGGGTTTAGTTGTTTTAATATTATAACAGATGACGGGTTATCTTTAAATTATAATTTATAAGGAGGTCGAAAGACAATGAAAAGAATTGTACACTTTTCAATCGAAACAGACGGGAGAAAAAGAGTTCAGTCTATCTCTGCTCCCATCGATGAAACTAAAATAGACTTGTCGGAAAATATGGGGTTTATTGACGCTGGTTATTCAGACCCCGAAATGATTGAGGGGAAGAAAGTAACTCTGTACTACAACTCTGATACCGAATTGGTTGAAGTTGAATATTCAGATATTACTTTTGATGATTTAACCCCTGTTGAACAGATTGAGTACTTGAAAAAAGAAAATGCTCAGTTAAGAAATGACAGCCAGCTTGCACAGGACGCTGTTATGGAGCTGTATGAGTTAATGCTTGGAGGTGAAGAATAATGAGTGCTATTGTTAAAATTTATGGTAATAATGTACTTCGTGGAAGAAAGTCTTTTGACGATGTTCCCGAAAGTATAAAAGACGATGTAAAAGCTTATATTCTCTCTGTTGACCCCGAATTTTTCGGAACAGAAGAAGAGCCTACTCCAGAAGAGCCAGAAACGCCCTCAGAAGACGAGGACAAAGATAAGCCCCCTGTTAGTGGTGGCGGTACAGAAAGTGGCTCTGACGAGCCTACAGAGACTCCTAAGAGCATTGTAGAGCTTTACAACAATGCAAACTCTGGAGATACTATTACTTTAGAGAAAGACGAAGACCTCGATGACGCTTTAGTTATTGAGAAAGACCTTGCTATTAACCTTAATGGCAAGACCATTCGTTCAAAGAAAGATGTATTTAAAGTTAAAGCAAACCTTGACCTTAATGGTGACGGTGTTGTAAGAGCTGGTACAGAAGCTGGAGATAATGTGGCTGTTTATGTTTACACAAACGGCAATGCTACTATAAATGGCGGTGAGTACAGTGTCGGTGCAGACGCACAGGGCAGTGGTAACACAACCATTTACATCAATGGTAAGGGTAATTGTGTTATCAACGGCGGTAAGTTTAGCACAGACGCTTCATACAATGATAAATACTATGTACTGAATATCAATAATTCAGCTACTGGTAAGTTCATTGTTAAAGGCGGTACATTTGTAAATTACAATCCTACTAACGGTGACGATGTGCTTGATGGTTCTTTTGTGGCAGACGGCTATCAGTCTGTTGACAATGAAGATGGTACATATACTGTATCTATGATTGAAGAAAATACTGTGGAATAAATAGAAATTTAGTAGGAGGATATAATTATGGAACAAACCCAGCAGTCTATCGAAAGTGTGAAACAACTCACTGAGTTAATGAACAAAGCGGGTGTTGCTATCGTTGTGGTAGCGGTGTTTATGGTTATTGTCCTCGCAGTAAGTATAACTCTCATAAGCGTTGTTGTCTCAAACTCAAAGAAAAAAGACCAACGCTATGAGAAGTTATTCTTAAATATGCTGGAGCAAAATAAAGAGTACATAAATGGTGTTCTCCACCCCAATCAAGGGGAATTATTTAAAGCTTCGGTTGAATGTGGAGAAAAAGTTGAAAGCCATTTAAAATACCTCTTCCAGCAGACAAAAGCTGATAGAGTAGCACTGTATGTATTTCACAATGGTCAACGTATGCTAAACGGAGGGCATTTTTTAAAGATGTCCTGTCTTAATGAATATGCCCTTGCAGAAAAGTATCAATATACACGCAAGCACAAAGATACTCCGATAACTCAATTTTCAGAGATATGTAAAGCTTTGTTGTCTCGTGGGTGTTGGTCTTGTGAAGATACCCGTACTCTGAAAGACGCAAGTCTCAAAGCTTGGGTGCAAGAGTATGGATATAAGAGTATATTTATTAAAGCAGTATTTAGTACCCGTGGAGATGTAATTGGATTTGCTACCACAGAGTACATTGAAGATTATGTGTTTGAGGAAAAAGTGGCAACAGCTAAAACTGAGACCCGCCGTTTTGCGGATAAAGTATCTTTAGCTATTGACGCTGAGCTTATAAAAGAGGAGAGTTAAATATGTTTAATCTTAATAAGCCTATTGAAGAACTTACTCCAGAAGAACTTTATTGGTTTCGTAACTCACTTGATTGTGAAGAAATGGGATTTGATAATTTAAGAGAAGAGAAAGAGGGTGTTGATAATGCTGAACATACAGACTAAATTAACCCCTTACAACTTTACCGATTGTAATTCTCTCTCCCGCATAAAGTACATTGTTGTGCATTATTGTGGGGCGGTCGGAACGGCTAAAAATAATGTTGATTACTTTGCTTCAAGATATGTGGGAGCGTCTGCACATTACTTTGTAGATGAAAACTCTATATGGAGATGTGTAAATGACGAGGATATATCGTGGCATTGTGGTGGTGGCTTGCAAGGTAACAAGTATCACAGCTATTATAAAATATGCCGTAATACTAACAGCATTGGTATTGAGATGTGTGTTAAAAAATCGAATGGTCAGTGGTATTTTGAACCCCAGACGGTTGCTAATACAATAGACTTAATTCGGTATTTAATGAACAAGTATAATATACCTCTGGATAACGTCATTCGTCACGCTGATGTGACGGGTAAGGTATGTCCAGAGCCTTATTGCTACAGCACAGCTCACGACAATGCTTGGGCTGAATTTAAAGAGAGAGTAGGTGGAAAAACAATGACACAAATTAAAGATTGTGATTTAGTGGGAAAGGTAATTAACTGTAGTTCTCACCTTAATGTCCGCAGTTACCCCAGCACAAACAGTAGTGTCATCGGCAAGCTTGCTAAGGGTGATACTGTTTGGATAAATGGTAAGTGTGACAATGGGTGGTATAGAGCTGATTTTAAAGGCACTTGCGGCGTTGGATATTTCAGTGGTGACTATATCCAGGTTATTCAGAATGAGCCTGTTAAACACAGCTATGATAACACAGTAAATAACCTCATTGTAGATGGTATCACTACAACAGAGAATATGGTCTATTGGGAGAAAGTTCTTTGTGGAAAAGAGCCTGTAAACCTCGACTATTTAAGAACCTTGTTGGATAGATACCACGGTAAATTAAAGTAATAAGAAAGGAAGTAATTATTATGATGAACTTTATTCAAGAAAATATGGAACTTATACTTGCGGCAATCGGAATTATCATTCTTTTAGTTCTTTGGTTTATGGGAAAGAAAAGTATTGTTAAATCCGTTCTGTTGCAGTTTGTAATTGACGCAGAAGCTAAGTATGGTTCGGGAACAGGTGCTATTAAGCACGATACTGTTGTTGGCTGGGTAAAAGCAAAATTCCCGACCTTATTCTTGTTTATTTCTGATAAAACCCTTGACAAATGGATAGAAGATGTGGTACAATACATAAAGAATGAGTTAGGGGAAAAGGAAATTCAAGAAGCGGCAAAGACCGCACAGCTTGAAGAGAAATCCAAATAGCTCATTACACATTCAGCAGTTATACCCATTGTGTATTTCTCTCTGTATTAGGTGTCTCTTGTGTTCTTTGGTTTCTGAACGTGTTGAGTCATCTCCTTTCAACAAACACCATACACTTAAATGTGTGTGGTGTTTTGTTATGGTCTTGACAATAGAGTATAGGTGTGTTATAATATACCTAAAATAGCCTTTGAAAATTCTCTAAAAATATTTTCTGTCCACTGCCGCCGCATCTGCTGTCAACA
>ERZ808252.336-NODE-336-length-47579-cov-10.892328_pt1 | contig 47579 bp, 30 predicted proteins | sample MGYA00521242_ERZ808252 | MGnify/ENA primary metagenome ERZ808252 (study PRJEB31516, sample SAMN03275581) | gut metagenome | biome: mammalia-associated habitat; material: feces | host: Papio cynocephalus | place: Kenya | collected 2012-08-07 ...
CGCCGACTGGGGTTGGAAAGTCCGACCTCTTCAGAGGTCGAGCTCATTTTTTATATACACAAGCGTGTATATAAAAAATGAGCTGTCGTCGCTCCCGCGAGGACACCTCATACTAACCACATAATTAATAACACTAAAACTAATAACCGAGGAAAAACATTTGCAAGACCCGTGCCAAACTTGCGCAGACCTTGCAATTATTTCGCGAAAATCATAAGAACCTTATCGAACCCTCAATTTCTGCCCGATACGCAGCGTTGACGTAGACTTGATTCCGTTAAGCCGGCAAATCGCACCGACCGTCGTGCCGTTGTTCCGAGCAATCCTTCCTAGCGTGTCGCCGGATTTCACTATGTACCACCTCATAGCCTTGAGGGCAGCCTCTTCTGCTGCATCCTCCTCCGCGCTCTTGAGCTCATCATCGAAGTTCTGCTCATAGTTGCTGAACTGACTCAGGTATTTCTTCTTAAGAACGAACATTCTATGACGCAGCACACCGGTTTCGAAGTCTATTAGCCACTGAGGATCAAAGGCATAGCCCTTATAACGCGTCTCGAAATGGAGGTGTGGTCCCGTTGATCGACCCGTGCTGCCTCCTAGTCCGATAACATCTCCTGCGTTCACCCAATCGCCGACTTCCACATTTCTTTTGGAGAGATGACCATAGAAAGTCTCAAGTCCATTCTCGTGTCGTATCACGACAACATTGCCATAACCGCGCATCTTGGACGATATTCGCACTCTGCCGTTGAACGCCGCGTAAATCGGGGTTCCCGTGGTCAGCGGGAGGTCAATCCCCTGATGCCTGCGCCCACGTCTCGGTCCAAACTTTCCGCGCGGGTTCACTTTGCCCTGATATGGGCAGGCATAGTGGCTCAGGCTGTCAACGAGCCATATAGCGGAGTAGGAAGGAAGGGCGTCCCACGAAATCTTGTAGGGGTCAACCGAATGGTCATCCCAATTTGCAGTGAAAATCTCATTGTCGTACGAGAAGTCCTTCGTCTTTATATACTTCCAAGTGCCGTTCCCGTACAGAACGACCTTCACGAAATCCGACATTGTGTCAAGCGTGTCTACAGGATCTGCATCTGTCACAACCAATGGTTTGACTGCTTGGCGAGGCAACCTCGGCACGAGCTTGTTGTCAGTAGTGGGAAACCTGAAACTCGGGTTGGCAGATGGAATGTTCTTATCCACCACCTTTACACGTTTCTGCGCTGCTGCCATAAAAGGCAGCAGCGCAGAAACCATGACTGCGAGACATTTCAAAGACCTCATTCCTGCACGCCTCCGAATTTGTTTTCAAGTATGTCCTTCACCTGCGCGATCTTGGCTTCCAAAAGTTCATCGGAATCGGCCTCGCAGATGAACCTCAGATAAGGCTCTGTATTAGATGGGCGTATGTTGAACCACCAGTGGGGAAACTCGACCCGGTAGCCATCGAAGTCCATGTAGGCTGTCGGTTTTTCCTGTGCGAGGAAATGGTCACGGACAGCATCCATGGCGTCTTTCTTGTCTTCTATCTTGAAATTGATCTCCCCCGAATTCTTGTATTTCGCGATACGGGAAATCAGCTGACTCAAGGAAATCCCCTTCCTTTTCATTGCCGCCACCACATCGAGTATGAGCATCGATGCGAGAAGTCCGCTATCGGAATAGAAGAAGTCACGGAAATAGTAGTGGCCCGCGAGCTCGCCGCCATAGATTCCATCAAGTTCACGAAGTTTGTTGGCTGCGAATGCGCGTCCAACCTTCCATGTGGCCATCGTGGCTCCCATCGGAGTCAAATATTCCCCCACGGCCTTTGAACTTCGGATATCCTGCAGAACTATGCCCCTGAGCCCTTTCTTTTCCAAGAAGTAATGACCGAGCACCGCAATCATCAGATCCGGGGAGATAAACCTCGCGTTTTCATCTACGAACATCACGCGGTCCGCGTCACCATCATATATCACCCCAATGTCGGCTCCAGTCTTGCGCACAAGTTCCTGTAAAGCCACAATATTCTTGGCAATCAGAGGATTAGGCTCATGATTCGGAAAGCGTCCGTCAATTGTGTCGAAAATGTAGGACGGCTGGTTTCCGAAGATTTCTTTAGCATAAAGGTTTGCCATTCCGTTGGAGAGATCCATGGCAATCTTAAGGTTAGACCAATCCTCCCTATATTTCAGGAGAAAGTCTAGATAGTCCTTATGTATATCCTTTTTATAAACCTTCCCTTTGACCGTGGCCGGTGTGCATGGCTTTCCTTCGTCAATCCACTGTTTGATGGTTCCGAGTCCGGCGTCGAATCCGACTGCAGCGGCATTCGTCGTAGAGACTTTAAGGCCATTGTACTCTGCGGGATTGTGAGACGCGGTAATTTGTATAGATGCCTTGAATCCATAATTTGCCGTCCCGAAATACACCATAGGGGTTGTACTGAGACCAATGTCGTAAATGTCTGCACCAGCATCAGTCACACCTCGGATCACGGCATCATGAATAGTTTCTGAAGAGAGCCGGCAGTCCCGACCGAGAAGAACCTTGTCGGTTTCGAGAAGTTCCGGCACGAAAAAGCCAACCTTATACGCGACATCCTCGTCCCAATCGACATTCCAGATGCCCCTAATGTCATATGCGTGAAATGCTCCCATTTCCTTGAAATTTAATTGGTTATTTTGATCTGTATCTCGTCTGGACCTTGCGTGACGCAATGTTTTGGAGTTTTTTAGCAATTATCTTTTTTCTGATCGGGGAGAGCTCATCAACAAATAACTTGCCATCAAGGTGAGCCATCTCGTGCTGCACCATACGGCATCCGAACTTGTCGAAGACTTCCACTTGACGCTCGAAATTCTCATCGTAGTACTCCACTTTTATCGATGCCGGTCTCACGACTTCAGCGTATATGCCGGGAATGCTGAGGCAACCCTCTGAATATGAACATGTTTCCTTACTCTCTTCGAGAACCTTAGGATTTATCATTGTGCGTCTGAAATCCTTGAGATAAGGATATGTGTCGGTCAGTTCTGTCCCATCAACAATGAGAACCCTCAACGGAACGCCGACTTGAGGAGCTGCAAGCCCGCACCCGTCCGCATTCTTGAGAGTCTCCTTCATGTCATCGACGAGTTTCGTCAATTCATCCTTTTTTGCAAGATCGGCCTCGTCGTCCGCACGGCGAAGCACTTCCTGTCCATAAAGATATATAGGTAAAATCATATATATATTTAATTTTGATCATTTTATTCGAAATTCCGGATTATCTTGTCCGGTCCATGTAGCTCTGCAGTATTATTGCCGCGCTGATCTTGTCGACACTCTCCTTGTCCCTTCGATCCTTTTTCTTCATTCCTCCATCAATCATCGCCCTATGCGCGAGAACCGAAGTGAAACGCTCGTCCTCGAGTTCCACGGGAATTTCGGGAAATGCCTTGCGCAGTGTCTTCAGGAACACGTCCACGTCTGCAGCGGCTTCCGAAGGCTGACCGTTCATGTTCATAGGATACCCGACGACAAACTTCACGACATTCTCATTTTGAGTATAAGTTTTGAGATATTCTATTATCTTTGCAGAATGTATCGTGTCCAGGGCAGACGCGAAGATTCCGAGCGGGTCGCTCACCGCGACTCCGACTCTTTTGCGTCCGTAGTCTATTCCTATAAGTCTGTCCATAGGCTGCAAAGTTAACATTAAACCATGGCTCAACAAAATAAAGATAAAAAAGTTCACCGCTATGTGCTCACCCTTGTTGAGGACATGACCCACAAGCCGTTGAAATCTATCAAGTTCACACGGCCGATGTCTATTATGGTATTGGGAAATTTTCTCCTGCTGCTCTGCGCGCTCATGTGGTGTCTGGTGGCCTACACTCCGCTTAAGACCTTCATACCCGGCTATCCTGACGAGCACTCGAAGAGAGATGCTATCAGCAATGCAATCCGGATTGATTCCCTCGAACAAGTGATTGGTCGTTGGGAGTTATATTCGGAGAATCTGCGCAAGGTGGTCGAAGGTGATGAAACCGTTGATATTCAAGGTATTCTCTCCGGAACGGACACCACGATGGCCGTAGCCTCGGATGAGCCGGACAGCGGCTCCGATGCGGATTTCCGCGAGGCCATCGTAGAGGAAGAGCGTTTCGACCTCTCGGCAGGACAGAAGAGGGAACTTCCGATAGAGGGCATACATTTCTTCTCTCCGCTCAAAGGTGTTGTGAGCAAGCCGTATGACAAGTATGTCCATCCTTACGTGGACATTACGGCTCCGGCCAATTCGGTGGTCATGGCAACTCTCGATGGCACGGTAATATTCACCGGTTGGAACAATGACGCAGGCTATACGATTCAGATTCAGCACCCTGACGACGTGGTGTCTATCTACCAGCACACCGAGAAACTTCTGAAGAATACGGGGGACAAGGTGACGGCCGGAACTCCGATTGCACTTGTCGGCAGTGCGGAGAACCTCGCTGTTGGAGATCATCTGAGGTTCGAACTCTGGTATAAGGGGGAGTCGGTCGATCCGGCAAAATATGTGAATTTTTAGGCTATGGGAAAAAGAAGGGTGGCGATACTCGGCTCAACCGGCTCGATAGGGCGTCAGGCTCTCGATGTGATACATCAACATCAGGATCTCTTTGAAGTAGAACTACTTACAGCCAATAATAGTTCCGATCTGCTTATTCGTCAAGCAATTGAATTTGACGTGAACAATGTAGTGATATGCAATGAGGCGAAATATACCGAAGTCGCCGATGCGCTGCAGCCGAGGATGATAAAGGTTTTTGCAGGAATGGACTCTGTCTGTGAGCTTGTTAAGTCGGACAACATTGACATAGTCCTTACGTCCATGGTCGGGTTTAGCGGGCTTCGTTCCACAGTGGCGGCGATTGAGGCTGGCAAGACCATCGCGCTTGCAAACAAAGAAACGCTCGTAGCCGCTGGTCCCATTGTCATGAGGCTTGCAGAAAAGAACCGCGTTGCGATACTCCCTGTGGATTCGGAGCATTCCGCAATCTTCCAGTGCCTGCTCGGGGCGAACCGCAATCCTTTGGAGAAGATACATCTGACGGCCTCTGGCGGTCCTTTCCGCACGTGGGAAAAGTCGAAGATTGCCGTGGCTAAGGCCTGTGACGCGCTTCGGCATCCGAACTGGAGCATGGGCAGCAAGATAACAATTGATTCCGCGACGATGATGAACAAGGGCTTCGAGGTCATTGAAGCCAAATGGCTGTTCGGCGTGGGGCTGGAAAAGATAAATGTCGTGGTGCATCCGGAGTCGATAGTTCATTCTATGGTGGAGTATGCTGATGGTGCGGTGATCGCGCAACTAGGCTGTCCGGACATGCGTGAGCCTATTCAGTTTGCGCTCGCCTATCCTCACCGTCTGCCGCTTGACAACAAGAAGATTGACTTCGCACGGCTCGGCTCTCTGACATTCGATGCCCCTGACCTTGAGCGTTTTCCGGCTCTGGAACTTGCCTTCAAGTCACTGGAGCGCGGCGGAAACATTCCGTGTGCGATGAACGCGGCCAACGAAGTGGCGGTTGCCGCATTTCTCAGGAATGAAATCAGCTTCTACGGCATAGTGGATATCGTCTCTGAATGCATGGATCGCGTTGATTTTGTGAAGGAGCCGTCGCTTGACGACATATTCGCCACAAATGACTGCGCCGTGACTTTGGCTCGGACGCTGATTGGTTTAGGGCGCCTTAGGCCATAGTGCGGGAATTTGCAATAGGTCCTCAAAGTAATGCATTGAAAATATGGAGATTATAATAAAAACTCTGCAAGTCATCCTTGCGCTTTCCGTGCTCATTCTTTTCCATGAACTCGGGCACTTCACTTTCGCGAAGCTTTTCAAGATTCGTGTGGACAAATTCTATCTTTTCTTCGATGTGGGAGGAAAGGCACTCTTCCGCTTCAAGCCCAAAAATTCCGAAACCGAATATGGCATTGGCTGGCTTCCGCTCGGAGGATACTGCAAGATAGCAGGAATGGTCGATGAGTCCATGGACACGGAGCACCTGAAGTCCGCGCCTAAGCCGTGGGAACTGCGCAGCCACCCCGCGTGGCAGAGGCTGCTTGTGATGGCCGGGGGCGTGCTTTTCAATTTCATCCTTGCAGTCATTATATATATAGGTATCCTAGCTGGATGGGGCCAGTCTTACATCAGCAACGAGGGCAGCGACATCTATGTCAATGAACTTGCCTATGATATGGGTTTCCGCACAGGTGACCACATAATCGCGTATGATGATGTTCCGGAGGAAAATTTCGGACTCCTTCAGGCAGATCTTGCGAGGAATGATGTCAGAAAAGTCACTCTTCTTCGTGGAGGCGACACTTTAGAACTTTATATGGACCGGAGCCGCATAGGTGATGTGCTGAACATCCCAGGAATGTTTGATCTGGCGCTTCCGTTTGTCATTGACAGCATTCCTCCGGCTTCTCCAAACTTTGGACGCGGACTTGAAAGGGGCGACCGTGTAGTTGCAATAGATGGAGAATCAGTACCATACCTTCAGGATAGCCGAGCGCTTCTGAAAAACTTGGCAGGTGGTCAGGCGACTGCAAAGGTTATCCGCAGCGGTGACACGCTCTCTCTTGACATTGCGATTGACTCTCTTGGGAGAATAGGTGTCTTCACTGCAATGCCAAATATTCAGACCAAAAAATACGGATTTTTTGAGGCGATTCCAGCTGGGTTCCTCTACACGTTCACAACGATCGGTGACTACCTCAAAGACATGAAACTCGTTTTCACTCCGAGCACTGAGGCGTACAAATCCGTAGGCAGTTTCATCGCCATCGGTCAGGTGTTCCCATCCGCGTGGAACTGGTACGCCTTTCTGAATATTTTGGCGCTGCTTTCAGTGATGCTCGGTGTGATGAATCTTCTCCCGATTCCTGCACTTGACGGAGGACACATCGTGTTTATCCTATATGAAATGCTCACAGGAAAGAAACCAAGCGACAAGTTCCTGATTGCTATGCAGGTTATCGGAATGATTCTTATCTTTGCACTCATGATTCTCGCCTTCGGCAACGACATAATGCGTCTGCTCCGATAGGCCCGGGCGAGAGCTTATGTGACTGATGAGAAAATAGATGCAGATCCCAAAAGAACACAAAATATTTATGGATATGAAAAAGTTCAGACTGTTCCTCATTTTTGTTATTGCCTCCATTCTCTGTATTTCCTGCGGCGAGCGCAAGAAGGCCTTGTTGCCTAATGTTAGCGGTAAGGCCGGAGAGGTTCTGGTCGTGATCGGCCAAGGAGAGTGGGAGGGAGCTCTTGGCACGGCGATTCGCGATACCCTGACCTCCGATTGTCCATTCCTTCCCCAAAGAGAGCCGCTTTACTCCGTGGTGAATATCGTTCCAACGGCATTCACCAACATATTTCAAATTCACCGCAACATTCTGATATGCAACATCAATCCCCACGTTTCCGAGCCGGGGGTGCGTTTTCTTAACGATGTGTGGGCACGCCCGCAGTGCGTTATAAAACTTGAGGCAATTGATGAGGCTTCGGCCGTTCAGCTTTTCGAAGATAATAAGCTAAAGATCGTGACCATGATAGAACAAGCCGAACGTAACCGTGTGATAGCCAATTCTATCCAATATGAAGAGAAGGGAATCCGTCCCATTCTGGAGGAACGCTTCGGTGGCTTTCTTCATTTTCCTGTGGGCTATGCGGTACGAAAGGCCGCGGAAGACTTTGTGTGGATTGCCTACGAGACCCAATACACCAATCAGGGGGTTTTCGTTTACAAGTATCCCGCCGGAGAAGATCCGTTCTCAGAAGAATCACTTGTGTCCAAAAGAAACGAGTTTTTGAAAAACTATGTTCCGGGGATGTTCGACAATACCTACATGATTACAAGTCCGATTGTGGCCCCGTCCGTCAAGTACCTGAAATATCAGGGACGCAATTTTGCAGAGATGCGCGGATATTGGGAAGTCTATGGCGACTATATGGGAGGACCTTTTGTCTCGCACTCCTTCTATAGCCCAGACGGAAAGTGGATAGTGACGCTTGACGCATTCGTCTATGCTCCAAAATATGACAAGCGGCATTACCTGCGTCAGGTCGAGGCGCTTCTATATTCGTGGGAATGGGAAAATGAGTTCAAAAGTTAAAGATAAAAGGTAAAAATATTTTGCTCTCTGAAAAATATTACATACCTTTGCAATCCCTTTGTAAAAAGGCTTTGGAATTTCGTTGAAATTCACGCGCGGTGGGTTCGTATAACGGTTAGTACTCAAGATTTTCATTCTTGCAATAGGGGTTCGATTCCCCTACCCACTACTAAAAATATAAAAAAGTACAATAATGGCACAACATGCATCAGCAGACAAGCGCAATCGTCAGAACGAGAGGCGCCGGTTGCATAACAAGTATTATGCGAAGACTACACGCAACGCGATCCGCGCGTTGAGGGCAATGACTGTCAAGAGTGAGGCCGAGGCTTCAGCACCGAAGGTTTACGCAATGATTGACAAACTTGCCAAAATTGGTGTTATCCACAAGAACAAAGCAGCAAACCTTAAGAGCGGAATTCAGGTTCACATCAATAAACTTGCGTAATTCTCTCTTTGAACAAGAGGTTTTCAGCTATACTTTCACGGAAGCCTCCCGAGTGCTTCCGTTTTTCTTTGAAATAATTTGTGAGATTTTGAGATGGATGCAAGGAAGGCGAGTGAGGAGGAAGGGAGTTACCTTATGGTAATGACCGCTCGACGATGCGAAGTCTGACGCAGCAGATGCTCAAAAGATTATAAATTATCGGGATGTAGCGCAGTTGGTAGCGCACTACGTTCGGGACGTAGGGGTCGGGCGTTCGAGTCGCCTCATCCCGACAGAGGACATCAAGGTCATTCAGCCGAGGTGTCCTCATTTTTTATGCAGCGACCAAGGCGCATCAGCGCCGTGCGCAGCGAACGAAGGGCAGGCCTTGTGAGATAGGGTTTGCGGAGCACCACTTCCCCTACGAGGGGACGGGAGGGGTCGAAAGGGAGCGCATCAGCGCCGTGCGCAGCGAACGAAGGGCAGGCCTTGTGAGATAGGGTTTGCGGAGCACCACTTCCCCTACGAGGGGACGGGAGGGGTCGAAAGGGAGCGCATCAGCGCCGTGCGCAGCGAACGAAGGGCAGGCCTTGTGAGATAGGGTTTGCGGAGCACCACTTCCCCTACGAGGGGACTTACATTATGAACGCTGATACATCTTCACCGGCGGCGATGGCGTGGCGGATCTGTGTGGACGAGACAGTGACCAGCGGCATGTCAATGAGTGTTATGTGATAGGCGGGATTCTCGCGTAGAAAGTCGTCCCGTATGGCTGCCGTATCAAAGCCCTCGCGCGGGAAGACCGTGACTTCATATTCCTGCAATATGCGCCTCCAGTCTTTCCATCGGCGAAAATCCGCAATCTGGTCACCTCCGATGACGAGGGTGAAGTTGTCTGACGGGTGTTCGCCTTTCAGCGCATCAAGCGTGTCTATCGTATAATTCGGTATGGGGAGCCTGAACTCGATGTCAGAAACGTCAACCTTGCCCGTCAATTCCGGATGACGTGCAAGCGCTGCCCGTGCGGCCTCCAGACGAGCCTGAGCATCAAGCGTCGTCGCGCTGTCCTTCAGCGGGTTCTTTGGTGACACCACCAGCAGTACCTTGTCATACAGCTCCGCCAGCCGCCTCATAATCGCGAGATGGCCGATGTGCAGCGGGTTGAATGACCCGGAATAAACTGCTGTCTTCATCTGTGTCAGTTAAGCAATTATAAGAAAAAGTTTGGAGGCAAAGGAAAATAAGGATTGCGGATGCAAGTCTTGCCTTATTTTTCTTTGCCCAAGAAGTCGCCGACTAAATTCTCCGCATCGGCATACGCCTTCTGCAGATCGTCATTCACGATGATGTGGTCAAATTTGTCGGCGTAGGCCATCTCTTCGCCCGCCTTCGCGACGCGTCGCTCTATCGCTTCAGGCGAGTCCGTCGCTCGGTTTATGAGCCTCTGACGCAGAACCTCCACCGATGGAGCCTGGATGAACACCGACATTGCGCGGTCTCCGAAATACTTCTTGAGGTTAACGCCACCCTTAACGTCAACATCGAAGATGATGGCATTTCCCTTGTTCCAGATGCGCTCCACTTCGGATTTCAGAGTCCCATAAAATGATCCGGGGTAAACTTCCTCATATTCAACAAATTCGCCATCGGCGATTCTTTTCCGGAATTCATCCGCGCTGATAAACCAGTAGTCCACGCCGTTCTTTTCCTTGCCGCGCGGTGCCCGGGAGGCAGCGGAAACCGAGAATTCGAGTTCCGGGTGAAGTTTGAGTATGTGGCTGACTATCGTGCTCTTGCCCGAACCTGACGGGGCGGAGAAAATCACTACTTTTCGGTTGTCCATATTCTGTCGTGTCTGTCGTTTATGCCGCGATTGCGGATGTTGGAATTTGCCATATCACCGCATATCTGACAATCTGACATATGCGGCGCTTTTGTATGGTTTTTGCATTCCATTTTTATAGTTCGGCAAAATTAACTATTTTTGCCGAGATTTTTTGTGGAAAATGTTTCTGACGGCAATATTTAATATAATTCTTATTATAATTTTATATTATGGTATCTTATAAGGAACTCGGTCTTGTGAACACCCGTGAGATGTTCGCGAAGGCCATCAAGGGAGGTTACGCAATCCCTGCATTCAACTTCAACAATATGGAGCAGCTCCAGGCAATTATCCAAGCCGCTGCCGAGACAAAGTCCCCTGTGATTCTTCAGGTTTCGAAGGGCGCACGCAACTACGCTAACCAGACCCTTCTCCGCTACATGGCAGAGGGTGCCGTACAGTACGCCAAGGAACTCGGTTGGGAGCATCCGCAGATTGTCCTTCACCTCGACCATGGTGATTCATTCGAACTCTGCAAGAGTTGCGTTGACATGGGCTTCTCTTCAGTGATGATTGACGGCTCTTCACTTCCTTACGAGGACAACATCGCCCTCACGAAGAAAGTCGTTGAGTATGCCCACAAATATGACGTGACAGTTGAGGCCGAGCTCGGAGTCCTTGCCGGCGTTGAGGATGAAGTTTCCGCTGAAGAGTCTCACTACACTAAGCCTGAGGAAGTGATCGACTTCGCTACCCGCACAGGCTGCGACTCTCTCGCAATTTCAATCGGAACATCACACGGTGCATACAAGTTCAAGCCGGAGCAGTGCACCCGTGACCCGAAGACCGGACGTCTCGTTCCACCGCCTCTCGCATTCGATGTTCTCCACGAGATCGAGAAGAAACTTCCAGGTTTCCCTATAGTTCTCCACGGTGCATCTTCAGTTCCGCAGGAGTATGTTGACACCATCAACAAATATGGCGGAAAGCTTCCTGACGCTGTCGGTATCCCTGAGGATCAGCTCCGCGAGGCGGCAAAGAGCGCTGTATGCAAGATTAACATCGACTCTGACTCACGTCTTGCAATGACTGCCGCAATCCGCAAGGTCTTTGCGGAGAAGCCGGGCGAGTTCGATCCGCGTAAGTACCTCGGACCTGCACGTGACGAGATGAAGAAGCTCTACGAGCACAAGATCGTGGACGTGCTTGGTTCTGCTGGAAAGGCTGAATAACATGATGGGGCGCCTAAAAGGCGGTTTGCTGCGTTGGATGTCTTGATGAAATCCTCACCATCCGGCTTGCATCCCATCCTTTTATGCATCCCCTTTTTCTTTGGATTAATCATAGCGGTGTTGGCAGGAGTTTTCTTGCCGACACTGTTTTTTTTATTCTGGATGGTCAGGCGCTGATTGTCTTCTCCCTTTTCGATAAGTGAGAGCAGTCCGAGATAGAATAAATACGGGATTGCTGGGCGGAGGAAAGTGGAGTATGAAGAATACGGACTTTTATGCCCTGGGAGGCCGTGGGACGAGGTTTGTACAAAATTGAACCATTTTCGGATAATGTCGGGACGGGGTGATTGTGCTGTTGCGTATTTTTGCATCCGTAAAAAAGTACAACTGCATAAACACCGAAAATGAAGGCACTGAAACATTCTTTATTTTTAACTGCAATCTTATCTTTTATAGCGTTTGTTCCGTCTTCGGCGCAGGCACTGTTCCTTGACAGCACGTCTCCGGTCGGAAGGGATACATCCGAAATTGACATGCGCGCATGGAACCTGGTGTCACAGATGACGCTTGAGGAAAAGTGCGACTATATAGGTGAACTCACGTCTTTTGTGATACGCCCGGTCGAAAGGCTCGGCATACCGCAGTTGCTCATGGCTGACGGCCCGCAGGGCATACGTAATATACGGCGTCAGAATACCATAAGCACGCTCTATCCTTGTGGGGCGCTTACGGCGGCAACGTGGAACCGCGAGATTGCCGACAAGCTCGGCCACGGGCTCGGGCAGGACGCAAAGGCGAGGGGCATATCCTTCCTTCTTGGCCCGGGCGTGAACATCTATAGGGCGCCACTCTGCGGAAGAAATTTCGAGTACTTCGGTGAGGATCCGTACCTCACGTCCGAGATTGCGGCAAATTACATTGTCGGTGTGCAGGATGAGGGCGTGATTGCGACTGTGAAGCATTTTGCGGCGAACAACCAGGAATGGAGCCGCCACCACACGAGCTCCGATGTTGACGAGCGCACTCTCCATGAGGTCTATTTCCCGGCATTCAAAAAGGCAGTGCAGGAGGCTCGTGTGGGCGCCGTGATGGACAGCTACAATCCGATTTTCGGAGTGCACGCTTCGGAGCATGGTTGGATGAACATTGAAGTGCTTCGCAATATGTGGGGCTTCGACGGCATACTCATGTCGGACTGGACTTCCGTGTATTCATCCTCCGGGGCGGCAAACGGCGGGCTTGACCTCGAATGCCCCAAGGGTGTTTACTTTACAGCAGAGAGACTTGTGCCACTCGTGAAGGCTGGAATTATCCGTGAGGAGACCATAGACCTTAAGGTGTATCATATTCTCCATACTCTCAACCGCTTCGGGCTTCTTGACAAAGACATCAATGACAGCAGCATTCCTCTTGACAATCCGGAAAGTGATGCTCTCTCGCTTGAAATTGCCCGCGAAGGAATCGTCATGCTCGAAAATCGTGGCGGTGAACTTCCGTTCAGGAAAAGGGAGAGGGTGCTTGTACTCGGCCCTAACGCTTTCAACATGCCGACGGGCGGCGGGAGCGGATTCGTGCAGCCGTTCCACAGTACGAGTATAGCTGCGGGCTTGAGCAAGACATTTGGAGAAAAACGCGTGTCCGTACTTCCTGACAGCCTCCTGTTTGCAGGCGTGCCTGCTGATTCCGCAAAGGCCGGTGCCGTGAACCTGGCAGTTCTGAAGGATGCACTGAAAAAGGCGGACAGGGTGGTTTATTGTGCAGGCTTCAACAGCAAGATTGAGGGAGAGGGCTTTGACCGACCGTTTGCGCTTCCGGGGGCTCAGAGACGTGTAATTAATGAAATTGCGGCAGCGCACGGGCATCTTACGGTTGTGCTGAATGCCGGCGGCGGAGTCGACTTCAACGGCTGGAGCGATGGCGTGGAGGCTGTGCTGTTTGCTTGGTATCCGGGACAACGGGGTGGAGATGCTGTTGCGGAGGTGCTCTCCGGCAAGGTATCTCCGAGCGGAAAACTTCCGATAAGCATCGAGAACCGCTGGGAGGACAATCCTGTGCATGACAACTACCACGAGAACACACCTGTTTTCACACAAAACACGAAAACAAAGCGCGTTGAATACCGCGAGGGCATCTTTTACGGCTACAAGGGATATGAGAAAAACGGCACGGCGGTCCGCTATCCATTCGGCTATGGCTTGTCATACAGCAAGTTCGACTATTCCAATCTGCGGGTGGAGAAGCTGGGCTCCGACAGCCTGAAAGTATCCTATGATGTAGCGAACACTGGGAAATGCGATGCTTCGGAGATTTCGCAGGTCTATGTCAGCGACCTTTCGTGCTCCGTTCCACGCCCTATCAAGGAACTCAAGGGATTCAGTAAGAATTTCATCAGGAAGGGAGAAAAGTCGCACGTTGAAATTACTCTCGGCAGGGATGCTTTCGCGTTCTATGACATCAGGAGCAAGTCTTTCATCGTGGAACCCGGCGAGTTCGAGATTCTTGTGGGCGCGTCTTCCGCAGACATTCGCCTTAGGCAGACAGTGCTGATGGGTAGCGATGAATATCAGACCATTGCAATTGAACCGGACAGGACATCTGTTGTCAAAAACCCGCTCACTGGCTGGGTGATGTACCTCGGACGGAACTGGAGCAAGGACTTCGGCACCGAAGCCCGCTACGACAGCTGGCCTGCAGGAAAGGACGGGGAAATGAAAGTCCGTGTTTCGGACTACTGCGGCACGGCATACATCCGCACAAGCTGGTCTTCGATGGAGCCGGAGGAGGGCAAATATTTCTGGAATGACCCGGACTCACGTCTGAACGGGCTTCTGAATGAAGTTCGCCGCAGGGGGATGAGGCTTGCCTTCCGCATCGTTGTTGACGGACGTGACCAGGGACAGAACACACCGCAGTATGTGATTGACGCCGGGGCAGAATGCTTCACGAGCAAGGTCGGAGGCAAAGATGTGTACACGCCATATCCGGACGACAAGGTGTTCCAGGAAAAATATGAAAAGTTCCTCACGGCGTTTGCTCAGAGGTTCAACTCTGCGGATGAGATAGACTTCATCGATGCCTACGGACTCGGAAAGTGGGGCGAGGCCCATTCGATGAAGTATATGGACGAGGCGAATAAAATCCCTGTATATGAGTGGATTACAAGTCTCTATTCGCGTCTGTTTACCAACATTCCGCTTGTGATGAACTACCATCGGGTACTTGCGGCGCAGACCATAGACGGCTGGGAGGATTCTCCGAATCCGGATACGGAAAAACTTCTTGATTCAGCAATTTCAAAGGGATATTGCCTCCGCCACGACGCGTTCGGAATGACGGGCTACTACATGGACTGGGAGAAGGATTATGCAGCGAGGTGGCGCTACCGCCTTCCGATTATCTTCGAGGGAGGATGGATTACCGGTGCGCATCACCGCTATTGGAAGGATCCGTGCGGCGCATATCGCGAGGGACACCCCGAGGATGTGCGCAGGGGAGAGATGGAGATTGCGGAAGAGACTCATGTGAATATGATGGACTTCCGCGTGGGCAACGAGACCGAAAGCTGGTTCCGGAACTATGATCTCGTACAGAAGTTCGTCAGCGAGGGCGGCTACAGGCTCTATCCTTCTTCAGTGACCGTTCCAACGGCAGCGGAGGCAGGCTCTACGGTTTGCCTTTCCCACATCTGGGAAAACCTCGGCTGGGGCTACTGCCCGAACAATATCAGGCAGTGGCACTATCGCTACAAGCCGGCATTCGTGCTTCTGAACTCTGACGGGAAAGTTGTCAGGACATTCGTTGACCGCCAGTCCGAACCATCCGAATGGATTAAGGGAAAGCCGGGGGCGCATAGTTTCAGCGTTGACCTCAAGGGTGTCGATCCCGGTGAGTATACTTGGGCAATCGGCATCGCCGACACTATGAGGGGCAACCGCAAGGGACTGAACATCGCCGTTGACAAGGATCGTCTCACGCAGGACGGCTGGCTTGGAATATGCGGTGTAACCATAAGGTAGACAAACAGACGCGTGTTTTGGGCAGATGTACAAAAACGAACCATTTCTGAATGAACGGTGCACTGTCGGTGACTTGGACTTTTCTATTTTTGCACTGACTGGTAACCGATAATTATGCTGATAACCGATCAATCATTATGTTGAACGACAGACTAATCAATATCACGTTGGCAATACTTGCCTCTTCGATGGTATTTTCATCCTGCTCAAAAAATCAGTTGGGGGGGGCAGATGATAGCGATAAGAATTCAGAAACGATAAAACTTTCTCCGGACAGGACATCCGTGCTCCGTAATCCTCTGAACGGCTGGACTCTCTATATCGGTCGCAGTTGGAATGAGAATTTCTGGACCGCTCAGGGATATGATGACATTTCCGTGCCGGAACTCGGGGCGACAGTCAAGGCTTCCGACTATGCCAGCACGGCCTATCTCCGCACGACTTGGAAAGCTCTTGAGCCTGCGGAGGGCAACTATGTGTGGAGGGATAAGAATTCCACATTCTCGAAACTTATGCAGTCTGTTCTTGACCGTGACATGCGCTTTTCGATACGCATTGTCGTCGATGGGCGCGACCAGGGACAGAATACTCCACAGTATGTCTTTGACGCCGGATGCGAGTATTACGATGACCCGGACTATCCGGGCAAGGGACGCATATCGCCTTATCCTGACGACCCTGTGTTTCAGGAAAAATATTCCGTGTTCATAAAGGCTCTGGCCGAAGATCTCGATGACCCGGACAAAATGGACTTCATTGATGCGTTCGGACTCGGCAAATGGGGAGAATGCCACACTCTCATCTACAAGGACACCTCAAAGAAAAAACAGGTCTTCGACTGGATCACGACACTCTATTCAGAGTCTTTCAAGAGTGTTCCTCTGCTGATTAACTATCACAGGATGATTGGGACATCAACGGCCGGCGGATGGTCGGATACCGTTCCTTCCGACACTGAAGCGCTGCTTGACAGTGCCGTAGAGAAAGGCTACAGCCTTCGTCACGATGCTTTCGGAATGACCGGTTATTATAAGCAGTGGGAAAAGAATTATGCTAAGAAGTGGAACAACCGGCGGCCGATTGTGATGGAGGGCGGATGGATTACGAGCGGAACTCACCGCTATTGGATTGACCCGTGCGGAAAATATCGTGAGGGGCATCCCGAGGACGTGCGTCAGGGCGAGTTTGATGCCTGTCAGGAGGCCAAGGTCAATATGATGGACATACGTACAGGCGAACTTTCGTGGTTCCACGATGCCTTCGGCTTGTTCGAACGCTTCATTCAGGAGGGAGGCTACAGGCTGTATCCGGATATGATTACGATTCCGGTTGCCGCGTCAGCCGGCTCAAAAGTGCAGATCACTCATCGCTGGGTGAACCTTGGCTGGGGTTATTGCCCGAATAACATCCCGCAGTGGAACTGGAAATACAAGCCCGCGTTTGCGCTTCTTGACTCGAAGGGTGAGCTTGCCAAAGTTTTCGTCGACTCGGCGGCAGAACCTTCCGAATGGATTAAAGGATCTCCGAAGCAGTACAGCTTCAGTGTAGATCTCGGCGGCATTGCGCCGGGAACATACACCTGGGCTGTCGGAATCGTGGATACGACTAAGGACGAGGGCACTTTGGGACTTGAAATAGCCACGAAGAAGTCGCAGCAGACCGCAGGCGGCTGGACAAAAATTAAGGAAATCAACATATTATAATTATAACTGAAATGAGACACACTAAAACTCAGCTCATGACAGTCCTCATGGCTGTTGTCTGCTTCTTTTGCTTCAGTGCCGCTCCTCTTTCGGCCCAGAACGGTGTCGTCAGCGGTGTGGTCACTGATGAAAGCGGTGAGCCGCTTATAGGTGCCGGTGTCCTTATAAAGGGCACTTCCATAGGCGAAGTCACCGATGTAAACGGTCAGTTCAAAATCAAGGCGGCTCCGGACGCGACTCTTGAAGTTTCATTCCTCGGATATGAAACACAGGATGTGAATGTCGCCTCTCGCGCGATGATTGAGATTTCACTCAAGTCAGACAACGTTCTGGAGGAGACCGTGGTTATCGGCTACGGCACTGTCAAGAAGAAGGACCTCACAGGTGCGGTTGCCGCCATCAACGGAGAGAACCTCGCGGCAAAGAAGACCACGACCCTTTCCACGGCGCTTCAGGGCACGATGTCCGGAGTCCTCGTGCAGAGGAACGGAAATGCTCCGGGTGCGGCCGCGAGCAGCATCCGTGTCCGCGGTATCACCACGATTGACAATTCCAGTCCGCTCATCATCGTGGACGGCGTGCAGTGCAGCGACATAGACTATGTGAACTCCAACGACGTGCAGAGCGTTTCTGTCCTCAAGGACGCCGCTGCCGCCTCAATCTACGGATCCAAGGCCGCTGCCGGAGTCATACTCATCACGACCAAGCGCGGCGAGGCCGCGAACATCAGCCTCAGCTACAGCGGAGAGGTCGGCTGGGAAATTCCTACCACGCAGCCCGAGATGGTCGGCGTGACCCGTTTCCTCGAAATGAGCAATGAACTCCTCTACAACGACAACAATGCTGCCGGCTTCTTTCAGCTCTACACGGCAGACCAAGTGAAGAACTGGGTCGAGTATAACAAGACTGATCCGAACAACTATCCTATAACCAACTGGCGCGAGCTTATCCTCAAGGAAAACGCCCTGCGTCATTCCCACAATGTTTCCGTATCAGGCGGGAACAAGTCCGTGCGTACCAAGGCTTCCATCACCTACGACGATGTTGACGGCCTCTACGGCAACCGCCAGTTCCAGAGATGGATGCTCCGCACCAACAATGACTTCACGATTATCAAGGACATGCTCTCCGCGTCCCTCGACATCAATATCCGCCGGGGCAAGAACACCCGTCCTATCTATGACCCGTTTGACACCATGAGAATGATGCCGGCTGTCTATGCCGCCACATGGTCTGACGGAAGATATGCCGAAGGCAAATCAGGGTCAAATCCGTATGCGCTTGTAAATGAAGGTGGCACCTACTACGCATGGAGCACACAGCTCGGAGGAAAGGCATCACTTGACCTCACTCCGGTGAAGGGCCTCAAGCTTTCCGCTGTCGTGTCTCCATTCATCAACTACACGAAGTCAAAGCAGTTCAAGAACGCCTGCGGCTACACACTTGCTGACGACCCTGAAGTGCAGGGCGGCTGGTTCGACAGCGGCAATACATGGTCAACCAACAGCCTTACGGAGAACAGGAACGACAGTTACACCATAACTTCCCAGCTCCTCGCAAACTATAACGGGACTTTCGGAAATCACAGCATCGGTGCAATGGTCGGTTATGAGAACTATGTGATGCGCAGCGAGACTCTCGGCGCGGGACGTGACCAGTATGAGCTTACGGGCTATCCATATCTCAACATCGGTCCCAAGGACTATCAGACAAACTCCGGCGACGGCACCGAATACACTTCTAATTCCGTGTTCGGACGCATTACCTACGACTATGCCGGCCGCTACCTGTTTCAGGCGAATGTCCGTCATGATGGTTCGTCACGCTTTGCGAAAAAATATCGCTGGGGAACATTCCCTTCGTTCTCGGCAGGCTGGGCAATGTCGGAGGAAAGTTGGATGCAGGAGGCAAAGCCTTGGCTCTCGTTCCTCAAGTTACGTGCATCATGGGGCAAGCTCGGAAACGAGAGAATAGGGGACAACTACTTCCCGTATATGGCTCTGATGAACTTCAACAACGCTCTCTTCTATGAAGGTGGTGAGACCGTCTCCGACAAGACAGCCGCGCAGAAGGCTCTTGCGGTAGAGGACATCACGTGGGAGACAACCACTTCGACCGACCTTGGTCTCGACCTCGGATTCTTCCGCAACAGGCTGAACGTCAACTTTGACTGGTACTGGAAAACCACGGACGACATGCTTCTTTCCATTGAAATTCCTTATTTTATGGGCTACAATAGCCCGAAGACCAACGCGGGCAAGATGGCGACGAAGGGATTTGACCTTGAAATCGGCTGGAACGACCGCGTTGGCGACTTCTCCTACAGCGTGAGCGCAAACCTTTCGGACTTCACGTCCAAGATTGTGGATCTCAATAATTCCGACATCATCAGCGGAGGAAAGATTCAGCGCGCGGGATGCTTCTTCAACGAATACTACGGATACATCTGCGACGGCATATATCAGACTCAGGAGGAAGTCGCAAATTCGGCGACGCTCAACGGCTCAGTGACCGTGGGTGACCTCAAGTACAGGGACATCTCCGGTCCGGACGGCGTTCCTGACGGGAAGATTTCCGCCGAGTACGACCGCGTGCCTCTTGGAAACTCTCTTCCTCGTTTCCAGTATGGTGGTCGGTTCAATTGCAGTTGGAAGGGGCTTGACTTCTCGCTCGTGTTCCAGGGCATAGGCAAGCAGAACTCCTATCTTTCAGCCGCATACGTGCAGCCTCTCCGCAACAACTACGGCAACATCCCGTCAATCATCGATGGAAAGTACTGGAGTCCGTTCAATACAGCCGAGGAGAATGCCGCCGCACAATATCCCCGTCTTTCAAAGGTCAGCAATGACAACAATTACGCGACATCATCATTCTGGATTTTCAACGGCGCATATTTCCGTCTGAAGAACATCACCCTCGGATATACCCTTCCGGAAAAATGGACCTCCAAGGCGAAGATGAGCAGAATACGTCTTTATGTCAGCGCAAACGACCTTTTCTGTCTCAGCAGATACCCGAAGGGATGGGATCCGGAGATGGGAACAAGCGCATACCCTATCACCACCTCGGTTCTTATGGGTCTTTCTGTCAAATTCTAAAAAATGGACTGTTATATGAGAAAGTATATATTATCAGCGCTCGCTCTCGGGGCTGCTTTCGCGACGGCCTGCACTTCAATGGACATGACTCCTAAGTCTGAAGGCAACAGCGAATCATGGTACACGACTGAGACCGAGCTCGACATGGCCGTCAATGAGTTCTACATCCTCGGTTATTGGCAGGAACCGCTCCTGGCATCCGAGCAGTGGACGGACAACTTCACCTACAGGAATGCCAACAGAGGGGAAGGCGGCTCTGTGCTTGACGGAACCCTTACCGGACAGACATGGTACTGCTACAATCTGTGGTACCAGAGCTACAAGCTCATTACCCGTGCGAACTCGCTCCTGAACAGCATTCACAGGGCTGAGGAAGCCGGCGTGAAGCAGAGTGTCATCGAACGCTGCAAGGCGGAGGCCTCCTTCGCGAGGGCATGCAAGTATTCCGACCTCCTTTTCTTCTATGGCGCTGTGCCTTACATTGACCGCTACTACACCATCGAGGAGGCGGAGACCCAGATCAGGAGGAACTCTGTCGAGGAGGTTATGCCTAAGGTCTACGAGGATTTCGATTATGCCATAGAGCACCTTCCTGTCTCATATAGCCCGTCGTCCTCTCATGCGACGAAGGGGGCGGCACTTGCGATGAAGGCGAGGTTCGCAATGTACATGAAGGACTGGGAAACCATGGCTGAAGCCGCCAAGGCCTGCATTGACCTGAACGTATATTCCCTAGAACCGGATTTTTCCAAGCTGTTTCTCCAGAGCACCAAGGAGAATGCGGAAAAGATTTTCTGCATTCCTCGTTCAATTACGAGCGATGTAGTGCTTGATTCATGGTATGTGAAGAACGGACTTCCGCGTAACGCCGGAGGATATGCTGCCGACACCCCGTCATGGGATCTTCTTGCCGCGTTCCTCTGCACTGACGGACTTCCGATTGACGAGTCACCGCTCTTTGACCCGCACAACCCTTTCCAGAACCGCGACCCGCGCTGCGCGATGACCATAGTAGAGTTCGGCACCGAACACTGCGGATACATCTATAACCCCTCGCCGGCCGCAAAGACTACCACTGTCGTGGCAACTGGGGCGACTCAGGCCAACCAGGACAGCCGCAGCGTCGCTCAATATGCCTCATACAACGGCCTGATCTGGAAGAAAGGCGTTGACGCGAGCTGGACCGAGAACGGAATGAAGGTGGAGAATGACTATCTCATCATGAGATATGCCGACGTGCTTCTGATGTATGCCGAGGCGAAGATTGAACTCGGTGAAATCGATGACAGCGTTCTTGACGCAATCAATCAGGTTCGCTCTCGCGCATACGGGGTGAATTCGTCGATGACGGATTCCTATCCTGCCGTCACTTCAACCGATCAGGCAACGCTTCGCCGGACGGTGCGTCTTGAGCGTCGTGTGGAACTTGCGAAAGAGGGTCGCCGATACATGGATCTAATCCGCTGGGATCTCGCGCAGAAGGCTCTCAACTCTTACAACTACATCAACCTTGACCCTACCGCGTGTCTTGAGCAGGTCGTGAACAAGGGGCTGTGGTTCTGGCCGGAGACGCCTGAGATTGACGAGGACGGCCTCGCGAATTTCGAGCCTATCGCGGAGAAGGGACTCATTGCAAGAGGGGCGCAGCGCGTATTCCCAGAGAGGCAGATGCTTTGGCCTATACCTACTCATGACAAGGAACTCTGCAACGGCAATCTTGAACAGAATCCGGGTTATTAATGGTTAACGACATCATCAGGTTATGAAAAATATATTTAGAACAGTTCCCTTTCTTCTTGCCGGAGCCGCACTATGCTGTGCGGTAGTTTCCTGCCAGCAGAAGATTGACAACGAATATTCAAGACACAATTTCTCAATTAAGATAACGGCTTCTTCCGAGAACATAGTCCTTGACGAAAGCAAGCCGGACGAGACTGCGCTCACCATAAGCTGGACACCTGCCTCCGAGTATGGTGACGACTACACGACGACCTATCTCTACACCGTCGATCACACCACCAGCACCGCCTCGGGTGTGAAGGAATATGAGGACGAGGGCAACTTCACGCGCAGCTACACCAACAAGGAACTTCAGGACATGCTCGTTGGCCGTTTCGGTCAGCTCACGAGCACGAGGAGCGGACTCAAGTTCTCAATCACGGCCTCCTTCGAGGGACCGAGGCTCATCATTCCGGATGAGGCGAGCGTGACAGTTTCCGTCAAGACCTATGGAGCGAAGCAGTTTGCCGCAGACAAGGTATGGCTCGGCGGAAGCGTGGTTGCAGAGAATGTGGAACTCACTGCGAACGCGGGCAATCCTGCCCTCTATGTATGGCAGGGCAATCTCAAGGCAGGCGAGCTGAACTTCCCTGTAGTATATGGGGATGAGAGCAACCTGATTGTTCCAGCAACAGACGGGCAGGCCGTGACTGGAACGGACGCAATGGACGCGAAGATTGTCGACGCGACAGAAGGAGGCGGCTGGAAGATAACGACTCCGGATGCCTACAGGGTCACGCTGAACTTCACGACAAAGACCGTTGCTGTGGTTCCGGTTTCTTCAATCATCGAGATTGACAAGATTTATCTTGCAGGAACTGCCGCACCGGCTGAGGAGACCGAGGTGACAAAGTGTCTTGAGAAGGACGGACTCTATGCGTTCCGAGGAGAGCTCAAGGGCGGAACGCTGTGGTTCCCGATTGAGTTCGAGCAGGCGAGGACAGTGGCAATCGTGTCGAAGTCCGAGTTCACTGACGGCACTGCGGTTCCGTTCTCCCAAACTGCGACGTCTGGTGCCGCAGCAAAGGCATGGAACATCCCTGCGGACGGAACCTACCGTGTCGTGATTGACACCGAGGCCAAGACCGTGACGATTTATTCTGCGGCGACGGATGAGGTTGTATGGACAGCAACGGAGTGGAAGAACACAACCGTTTCTCCGACACTTGTCGAAAAGACCGTGATTTCTTCACTCTGGATGTGGGGTGACTTTGCAAGCGAGGCCAACGGCAACAAACCGAGCGATAAATATGTTCTCGCTCCGAGTCTCGCAAATCCTCGTCTGTTCATTTATTACAACAATGGAGAGGCTCTTCCGCGTGGGGGCAGTGCTTCAACGAAGTTCCAGGCATCAAATCTTTGGAACAATGTATATGCATTCGGCGCCTCATTGACGAGGGACAAGCTCGTGAATGTTGAACTCGGCGTCAAGAGCAAGGACATCTTCGGCGGTCAGGGCAACAACCGCTACTCCCGCTGGATCATTCCTGAGGGCACGAACTATATTGAGGTGTTCATCGGTTCCAAGGAAAACGAGGTCGTTGACGGAAGCATTGTCATGGCATCGGATGCGTATGTACTTTTTGACAAAAGATAAATCTGAAAAATGAAAGTTTCAATGAAACTCGAAAATCTTAATCGGGAGGGGCAGGAATACACCTGTCCTTCCCTTTCACTCATTGAAGTGAGGGCGGAGTACGGCTTCGCTGCAAGTAACGAAAAGGTGGGAATATATGCCGGCTCTTATGTTGACGGCGAGGAATTTTAACGGAATATGGGCATGAAACGTTTTGCAACAATATCATTCTTTGCGGCAGCCGCACTCGCAGGCTGCGCGAAGCTCGGCTCAGAAGCCGTTGAAAATACTCCGTCAGAAGAACAGGCTGAAAAGACTCCGTTCATAATCAAAGTCAACACTCCGGTTCCCACTCCCAAGCCTTCGGCGACGAAGACGACGTTCAATGAGGAAACATACGAGGTGAACTGGTCTGCCGGCGATGCTCTTGCCGTAAGAATCAACAGCTCGGAGACACCATATGAGTTCGTGAATGAAACAGGGGAGACCAATGAGTTTACCTGCGCTGATTTCCATCCGGAAGAGGGTGTGGAGTATGAATATGACATACTCTATCCATATTCGACGGATGGAGTATACACTCTCGCCGGAGGAGTCAAGACTCCTATGTACGGGAAGGCGATAGCGGTTGGCGGCAATCAGCCGAATGTAAAGCTTCAGCAGCTTTCGGGCATCATTAAGGTGACGGTTAAAAATGACAATGCTGTCGGCACGGCCACACTTACAGATATTAAGATTGAACGCATGGACGGAGGTATACTCGGAGGAAAGCATACTTATGACAGGACGACAGGCCAATCTGAGCCGACAGATGCTGCTGTCACCTACACGTTGGTTGGCGGGCAGAGCAAGAAGGTTCCTGCTGGAGAAAGCATCGCGATGTGTCTCCAGTGCGCGCCGTTCACGGCAACGGCCGGCACGAGCCTGAAAATTACCTACAAGGTTAACGGAATTGAGTACACCGAAACAAAGACCTTTCAGAAAGACATCGAGTTTGCCACCGGCAAGGTCAACAAGACTACTGTTGCATTTGCTGAAACGCAATGTGTTGTGGAGGGCACGGCAGTGTCTGGCGGTGTGCAGCTTATGACGAAGTGCCTTGAAAAGGATAATTTGTATGCCTTTCGAGCGGAACTTTCTGAAGGGGATTTTCAGATTCGCTTGACCGGTGAGAACGGTGGCGTTTATGCACCGGCATCCGGCAGTGACATCAATGATGGACAGATCGCAGAGCTTACTGAGAATGCGGAAGGGCATTGGACTGTCCCAGCGGCAGGTATATATCGTGTCGTTGTTGATTTTGATGATAAGACCGTTGTCATATATTCTCCGGAAACGGATTTGAAGAATGTGACGGTTACTTATAATAATACAGAGATTGGTGACAAGAATTTCTCACAGGAGGTTACAACACTATGGATGTGGGGTGGTGGTCTCGGATGGGATAATGACCCTGGTATGAAGACAGGTTTCCAGAGCAAGTATACTCTCAAGCAGAGCCTTGCAGATCCGGCGGTCTTTGTTTACTTGGGTGATGCCATTCCTCGCAAGACAAATGTCGATGCAAATAACCAGACCGGAGAAAATAAGGGCAAGGACATTACCGGTCACATACAGTTCTTTGTCTCAAACATCCAGAACAATGTCTGGGCATACGGTTCATCTGCTGCAGCAAAGAGAAACCAGTATTCAGGTTATGTGAACTGCGAGCTTGGAAAGACCTACGATTCTGTCGGAGGCCAGAGTGACAATCGTTATGCCTACCATATCGTACCGGAGGGTGCCAACTGCGTGATTGTCAAGATTGACAGAAACGACAACACGAAGGCCACGGTCAGGTTTGAACAACGCTAATTTGAAAAATGAAAATCAGGAGAACCATATTATTAGCATTTGCGCTGTCCCTTGTGGCAGCATCCTGCAGCAAGGAACAGCCGGGCGGCAGTACGGAAGGCGAAGGCCTGACTGTGGATTTCGCGCCGGACAGGGACATCGTGCATCCTAATCCGTTGTGCGGCTGGGTGCTCTATGCCGGGCTCGGGAACGATCTTGACGACTTCTGGGAAAGGTATGACAACATGCCGTCCTCTGCCGGTACCGTCAAGGTCACCGACTATGCCAAGACCCTGCTCATCCGCACCACCTGGGGACAGCTGAACCCCGAGGACGGAGTCTACATCTGGCAGGATGGCTGCAACACTGTCTATGCGCAGCGCTACCGCAAGCTCATCGCCGAGGCTCGCAGACGCAAAATGCGCGTCGGCTACGGTTTCAGCATAGACAGCCGGGACAAACATGAGTTCTGTACTCCGCTTTATGTCCGTGACCAATACGGAGCGCAGGGCTATGCCACGCAGACTGGCTCGATGGACGTGTGGTCGCCGTATCCCGATGATCCTAAATTCCAGCAGTGTTACGAGAAGTTCATCCACGACTTCGCGGAGCACATCAACAATCCTGACTCCACTGAGTTCGTTCATGGAGTCGGCATCGGCAAATGGGGCGAGTACCATTCCTGCATCTATTCAACAGGAGACGAAACCCCTAAAAAGCCTGTGTTCGAATGGGTTACCTCCCTCTTCGCCAGAGAGTTCACCAAGATTCCGATTTTCATCAACTACCACAAGGCCATCGGCTCCACGAGCGGCGACAAGCTCAGCCCTGATTCTGAAGACATGATAGATTCGGCCGTGAAGAAGGGCTTCGGAATCGGCAGCGGCGCGTTCGGGATGAAGACCTACTACGGCACCTGGGAGAAGAGCATTGCGGCAAAATACCGCTATCAGGTGCCTCTCATCGCCGAGGGCGGCTGGGTCAAGGCCTCTCATGGCGATGCGCCTATGCGCTGGGATACAGAGAACTACAAAGACTGGGCGGATGTCCGCAAGGGAGAGTTCGATCAGGCACGCGAGGCCTGCGCCAGCATGATGGACCTCCGCTACAACGACAATCTCGAGATGAGCGAGGCTTGGTCCTGGTTCAACGAGGCCTACGACTATCTTGTTCAGTTCATCCGTGACGGGAACTATCGCGTTTATCCGTCCAAAGTCGTTGTTCCTCAGTCTGTGGGCCTTGGCGATGAGGTCACGGTCCGGCATCGTTGGGCAAACCTCGGCTATGCCTATTGTCCAACAAATTTCCGTCCTTTCGTCGGCAAGTACAAGGTGGCGTTTGCCCTGCTTGACAAGACTACGGAGAAGCCGGTGAAGATGTTCTATGACACTAAGGCACAGCCTTATGACTGGATAAAGGGAAAACCTAAGCAATATGACTTTACGTTCACTGTCGACGGCGTCCCTGCTGGGGAATATGTCTGGGCAGCCGGTATAGTTGACGATGCTTCGGAGCAGAAGAAGATCGGAATATATTCTTCTGCGAAAGGCGAGTACACAGAGGAAGGATGGCTGAAGATAGCCGAAGTCACGGTGAAATGAGATCCTCAATCGTTTGAGAATATATGATGATAAACGCTGAAATATGATGAAATGTGTAAGAATATTGAGTTGTCTTGCGCTCGCTGTCGCACTCAACCTCACTACAGTTTCGCTTTATGGCTGCGCTCCTGACTCATCTGAGGCAGACGACATTGAGCAGCCATCAGAGCCAGGGGGCAAGGAAGACCCTGACGAGCCTTCAACTCCTGACGAACCTGATAAGCCATCTGAACCAGAAAACCCGGAAACTCCTTCTGACGGCATATTGCGTATCCTTGCAATCGGCAACAGTTTTTCGCAGGATGCCGTGGAGCAATATCTCTACGAACTCTTTGATGCGGCAGACCAGAAGGTCATAATCGGTAACCTCTACATCGGTGGCTGCTCCCTTGAAAGGCATTGGAGCAACACGTCAAACGGCAAGACCGACTATTACTACCGCAAGATAGTCGACGGCGTGAAGACCGAGACAAAGAACACGACCATCCTTCACGGCCTCACCGACGAACCGTGGGACATCATATCGCTCCAGCAGGCCAGCGGATTGTCCGGAAAATACGAAACTTACACTCCGTATCTTCCGAATCTTATCTCTTGGGTGCGGCAGAACGCTCCGAAGAAAGACTTCAGGCTTGCATGGCACCAGACTTGGGCTTATGCCTCAAGTTCTGACCACAGTGCGTTTCCGGACTATGACAGAAACCAGATGACTATGTACCGCGCCATTGTGGAATGTACGAAGAACGCCTTGAAGGACAACCATTTCGACCTCCTCATTCCATCCGGCACGGCCGTTCAGAACGGAAGAACCTCTCTGATAGGAGATGCCTACAACCGCGATGGCTACCATCTTGAAACCACCTACGGCCGCTACACCGCCGCCTGCACTTGGTTTGAGGCCATCATGGGGCAGTCAGTCGTGGGCAACGGCTACGCTCCGGAAACTGTTGATGAACTTCATGAGGCAATTGCGCAGAACGCGGCGCATCTTGCTGTGCTGCAGCCCTATGCCGTTACTGAGATGACGGACTTCCAAAAGCCTTACACCGAGACTCCTGCATTCAGCGCTCCCGTTCAGATTGACTTCGGCGGCGGCTCGGCAGCATCTCCGGAGGACTGGAACCGAGTCGCTGTCAGCACGGCCGGCAACGGCATCTTTCTTAAGGGTAATGACGGAAATTGGTCACCGCTTGTGATAGAGAGCCTTAACGGCTTCACCGGAACCTACAACGGAGTCGGTGGTGAGCCGGACAAGGCTGTTACAATCGACGGCATTGACTATCCGAAATCAGTCTGGGCAGACGGACTTATTGTCGCGGGAACCAAAGGTGAAGGTGACACGGAATCTACGTCTGTTACGATTGCCGGATTTGATTCCGGAAAATCATACGAGGTGAAAGTTCTTGCCGTGCGTTTCAACGGCAGTGCGGACGCACGAATCTCCGAATACAGTCTTGACGGTGCAGAAGACTACGGATCGAAAACCATATACACCGGAATGAAGACATACGATGAATCTGCAGATTTCGGCAAATATATGGTGACTTTCGACAGCGTGAAACCGGATGCTGACGGCAAGATTGTCATTTCGATTGTCGGCAAGGACACCGGAAAGGCTGCCGATGGTCACATCAATGCTGTAGTAATAACCCCGGGACAGAAATAATCCCAGTCTCGTTTACCTGTAAATGCCCCGCCTCTGAATATTGGCTGGGCATTCGTACAAAATCGAACCATTTCCGTATGGATAAATTGGTTTGTCATTTCAAACTTTTATATTTTTGTGATAAGAAACGCGAAACGTTTCATGTTTCTGACGTTAGAAAAACCGCGATTTGTACTGGACTGATAGACCAATTATTCTGAATGAAATCTGACGGACTGAAAAGATATTCGCTTATAGTCGCAGTTCTCCTGCTGTCAGTGCCGCTCTGGGCCATTGACGGCAGGGATTATCGTTTTCATCAAATGCTGGAGACGTCCTACTACGGAGGCATCAACAGCATCGCCAAGGACAGCATCGGGCGTATATGGTTCAGCGGGACGGATGCCCTCTACATGTTCAACGGTCACTCGTTTGAGAGCAAGGCCGTGAGCGGCACTCGTCCCGACATTCAGGTGGACTACAGGGCAATAAGACTGGACAGGGAGAAAAGGCTCTATGTGGCGACCAACTGCGGGCTCTATGGATTTGACTATCTTTCAGAGACCATGTCCCTTCTGCTCAGCGGCGATGTCGGGGCGATTGACGCTGACGGCGCGGGGAGCATCTGGATGATTCTCGATGACTGTATTGTGCGTTACGAAGGTGAGGGAAATGTCAGGGAATATCCGCTCCCCGAGGATGTCCGGCGCTCTCCGTTCTCGCTTTCGCTCTCTTGTGCGGGGAAGGGGATATATGTCGGGACATACGGGCATATATTCAGACTTGACGGTGGATCCGGTGTGTATTCGGACTTTGCGGATGTCGGGAATGGCAATTCCATCGTTTCAGACATTGTCGAAACTGATGAACGGGTCTATGTCCTCACCCTGAGGGATGGTCTCTTTGAGTGCGACACGAACGGGAATATCCTGCGTACGTTCAGGCTGCCTGACGGTTACGACAGGTCAAGCACGGCGAAACAGCTGTATATGGATGCGGACGGAGTGATTTGGGTGGCGACCCAGTCCGGACTGCTGCTTGTCGAACCGGAAACGGGTGACACGGCTCTTCTTACTTCAGATCTTGCAGACCCTCTTTCCATTCCGAACAACTCCGTGTGGTCAATCTATCCCGACCCGGACGGCGGCGTGTGGGTCGGCACTTATGGCGGAAAGCTTGCCTATCAGTCATTCTCGGACAATGACATACGGCACATCGCACCGACTCTCGGGGGACTCCCGCATCCGATTGTCAGTGCCTTTGCTGAGGACCGGTCCGGAAGTCTCTGGATTGGCACCGAGGGCGGCGGTGTCTGCCGCCGGGACGCACGGGACGGCCGCTTCTCCTACTACAACCTTGAGAACGGGCGGCTGAACTCGAATATGATCAAGAGACTGCATTGCGAGGGAGACTATGTGTATGCGTCTATGTTCAATGGCGGTATAACGCGCATTGACATCCGCACAGGCCTGTCGGAAGACCTGCATATTCTCAATCCGTCTTCCGGACAGCCTCTTTCCGTGTATGACTTCCTGCGCGAGGGTGACTCGGGATGGTGGCTCTCGGATCCGGATGCCGAACTGATGTTTTGGGACAGGGCTTCCGGAAGGGTCGAGAATATAGTCTTCCATGACGCTGACGGACGCAGGAAGCGGATGAGGGTAGAGGCCCTTTTCCATGACGCTTCCGGCAACCTGTGGCTCGTAACCCATTCCGGAGTGTATGTCGTGGATGTCAGGGCGAGGGAGATAACCGGACGTTATGCCATAGGCAGCGATGCTTACGCCGCCGACAACCTATGCTCGTGGTGCAGGACATCTGATTCCGGGCTTTGGTTCGGAACCAGAGGCGCAGGAGTGAACAGGCTAAGTCCGGACGGCCGATATGTGAACTATAACAGTTCGGCGGACGGCAGTTTTACGGGACGTACCGTGTTCGGCATTGTCGAGGATCGTTCGACGGGAGACGTATGGCTCAGCACCGATGCCGGACTCTACGTCTGCCTCAAGTCTTCAGGAGAAATCGTCAAGTCCGGGATAGATGTCCCTAACCGCTGCGGCTCCTGGTATATACGTTCCTGCTTTGTCACATCGTCCGGGGAACTCATATTCGGAGGCACGAACGGATATCTCGCATTCCACCCCGAGCGTCTCAATCTCAACAGGCAGAAGCCTCGTGTGTGGTTCACAGACCTTAAGGTCAACAACGAGACTGTCATCCCGGCAGCGAAAGGCTCGGTTCTCGGACAGTCCATATCCACGCTTGACGGCCATTCCGACCGGTCTCACACGATACGGCTATCCCACATCCAGAACGATTTCGAGGTTGGATTCTCTTCTGACAGTTATCTGGAACAGGAACGGAACGCCTACGCCTACAGAATGTCCGGGGTTACTGACGGGTGGACGGAACTGCCTCCGGGACAGCATTATCTGCGTTTTGTGAACATCTCTCCCGGCAAGCACACTCTTCAGATAAAGGCATCCAACAACGATGGCCTCTGGGGTGACCGCATCAGTTCATTAGCTTTCGACATCAAGCCCTCACCATTCTTGGCGCCGTACGCACTTACAGTCTATGTCTTGCTGGCAATTCTCTGCTTGGCATTTCTCTGGTCCTACACTACCAGAAGGAAGATGCTCGAACAGAGTTTGGAAGTGGAAAGGGAGAAAGAACAGAATCTTAGGGAACTCACCCGTGCAAGGATGGATTTCTTCACGAACATATCCCATGACCTCAAGACGCCTCTCACTCTCGTCATCGACCCTCTCAAGCAGTTGGAGAAAACGATTCCGGAGGACGCTCCGAATAGGAAGTATGTCGACACGATAGGACGCAACGTCGTGAGAATCCAGCGTATGATAGGCGATCTTCTGAAATTCAGACAAATAGAGACTCTGAAAATTCCGATGTCCCTTAAGGTGGGCGACATAGTAAAGTTTGTTGACAGCATATTCTCGCTGTTCGAGTTCTGCGCGTCTGAAAGGCACATTGAAACAGAATTTATCTCTTTTGCGGACAGCTATATAACCAGGTTTGACTACGATGCCATTGAAAAAGTCTTCACAAACCTCATTTCCAATGCCGTGAAGTACACGACCGAGAATGGATATGTCAGCGTCAGAATAGCTCCTATGCCTGCGGCTCCCGAACGTGCCGGACAGGTGCCCGATGGTTCCGAATGGCTGTCGTTTACGGTGACCAACAGCGGGTCGGAAATTCCGCCCGAGAAGTATGACAGCATATTCGAGCCCTTCAACAACGCCGGCAAGACACGTTCCGAATTCGAAAGCCACACCGGTCTTGGCCTTGCCATAGTCAAAGAACTTGTCAGCGACATGAAGGGCACGATATCGGTATCTTCGGCTGATTCCATGGTTTCGTTTACCGTTGTCCTCCCATTGGTCCCATGCCCTGACGGAACCGTGGATGAGGCTGCCGTGGAGTCGGAGGGGACTGTGTATGAGTATGCTGCATCAGAGATTGACAACATGATTTCCGACATCTATGAGCGTCAGATTGTAAGTGACAAGCATGAGCGCAAGCCATATGATGTACTTGTGATAGAAGATGATGCCTCATTGCGCAACTACTTGGAACAGAGGTTGTCCAAGTCTTATAATGTCTATACGGCGATGACCGGTGACGACGGGATCGCGAAGGTGGAGAAGATAATGCCGCACATCGTTGTCACGGATCTTTTCATGCCGGGCGCCGATGGATTCGAGGTCTGCCGGAGTATACGTTCAAACATAAAGACATCGCATATTCCGATAATAATGCTTTCTGCGGCCGGGGAAAACAAGAACGCGAAAATTGATGCATTCGAGAATGGGGCGACGGTTTTCATGGACAAACCGGTGGACATCGACGTGCTGCTCAAGCAGATAGACAATCTTATAAAGCGACAGGTTCAACTTAAGGATCTCTACAGCAAGAAATATGTCGCCGAACCGTCGAAGCTGACGATTTCGTCTATGGACGATGAGCTAATGCGGAAGGCTGTAGCCTTCATTGAGCAGAACATGGAAAATGAGGACTATGGGGTCGATGATTTTGCGTCTGACATGGCAATCGGTCGCACGCGCCTCTACCAGAAGATAAACGACCTCACTGGCATGTCCATCAAGGAATTTATACTTGACATCCGCCTCAAGCGTGCTGGACAGCTGCTGAGAGAGTCGGAATATACGGTGGCTGAAATCTCGACGATGACCGGCTTTGCGAACCCCAAGTATTTCAGCGTATGTTTCAAACGGCACTTCGGACAGACTCCAACGGAGTTCAAGGCCGCCGGTCAGAGCACGGAACATAGGGACGTGCGATGGTAACGTGGACGTCAAAGGCGCGTGTGCACGAGAGAATGAGGTAAATTTGGTCGTTGTAATATTAAATGTTTGCGAAATTTGAATATGATAAACTCCGATTGTATGAAGGGATGTATAAGGGCAGTTCTGACATTTGCTCTGATGTGCTTTTTTCCCGCTGCGGGGCTCGCGCGAGGAAATGCCGTTGCGGACGCTGCTGAATTTGTGCTCGTTGAGGCGGAAAGCTTCGCGCAGAAAGGTGGCTGGTGCGTGGATCAGCAGTTTATGGATCAGATGGGCTCTCCCTATCTGCTCGCGCACGGAATGGGCGTACCGGTTAAGGACGCTTCCACTTCTGTGGAACTGAAAAAGGGTGTCTGGAATGTGTGGGTGCGGACCTACAACTGGACTTCCCCTTGGTCGGCCAAGGAAGGCCCGGGGGCTTTTAAGCTCTCTGTCGGCGGAAGGACTTTGAAAACCGTTCTCGGAATGGTCGGCAACGAATGGGGCTGGCAGTATGCCGGCTCGGTGAAGGTACGCGGAGGAGAGACCGAGATACGGCTCCACGACCTCACCGGCTTTGACGGACGCTGCGATGCTGTGCTGCTTGTTTCCGGGGGCGCGCTCCCTAAGCTTCCGACGACTGTTGAAGGCATCGCCGAACTTCGCCGTGAGCTTTCCGACACTGCGGAACCTGTACGGGAGAGATTTGATTTCGTCGTTGTCGGGGGCGGAATCGCCGGAATGTGCGCGGCCGTCACGGCTGCCCGCAACGGGCTTAAGGTGGCGTTGGTGAACGACCGCCCGGTGCTTGGAGGCAACAACAGCTCCGAAGTCCGCGTCCATCTCGGCGGAACCGTTGAAGTCGGCCCCTATGAAGGGCTCGGAAGGATGATCCGCGAGTTCGGCCACACAAAAAAAGGCAATGCCGGTCCGGCATCCAATTATGAGGATGAAAAAAAACAGCAGTTCATTGATGGCGAGGAGAATGTGACGCTGTTCGCTCCCTATCATGCCCTATCCGTTGCTACCGACCCGTCTGACGGCAGGATTGTTTCAGTGACGGCTCGTCACATCGAGACCGGTGCCGGGGTCGTTTTAGAGGCACCGCTTTTCGCGGACTGCACGGGGGACGGCACAATCGGATATCTCGCCGGGGCTGACTGGACTCAGGGACGTGAAGGGCGTTCCGAATATGGCGAATCTCTCGCCCCGGAGCAGCCTGATGGCATGATGATGGGGGCTTCAGTGCAGTGGTATACCCGTAAGGACAGCCATCCGACATCTTTTCCGGAGTTCTCATACGGGCTTGAATTCAATGCCGACAACTGCGAGAAGGTCACTATGGGCGAGTGGACATGGGAGACGGGTATGAACCGCGACCAGGTTCTGGAGGCCGAGCGCGTGCGCGACTACGGACTGCTCGTCATCTACTCAAACTGGAGCTGGCTGAAGAACCACTCCGGAGATCCCAAGTTCGCCGACCGCAGCCTCGACTGGGTGGCATACGTCGCAGGAAAACGTGAATCACGCCGGCTTTTGGGAGATTACGTCTTGACACAAAATGATATAGATGGAAACATTCCTTACGATGACGCGTCATTCACGACGACGTGGAGCATAGACCTTCATTTTCCGGACAGCCGGAATTCGAAGAACTTCCCCGGCGGAGAATTCAAGTCCGCGACTGTTCATAACTGGATTTATCCATACGCGGTGCCTTACCGCTGTCTCTACTCCCGCAACGTTGGCAATCTTTTTATGGCCGGGCGCGACATCAGCTGCTCCCATGTGGCCCTTGGAACGGTGCGCGTGATGCGGACCACCGGAATGATGGGCGAGGTCGTGGGAATGGCGGCATCGCTCTGCCACAAGTACGGCTGTCTGCCTCGCGGAGTCTACAGCGGACATCTTGCTGAGCTTAAGGCAATGATGAAGGAAGGGTCCGGCCGGCGTGACGTGCCGCTTTCTGACCAGAATTTCAACGAGCAGAATTGTCTGCTTGCTGCCCCGGCGAATGAGAATCCGGAGAGAAAGACCATTCCGACACGCAAGTTTTTCGCTTGCCGAGCAATCCTCGAAGCGGATACTCTCCGTCTGTCCAACTCTCTGATTGAAAGAACGTTCCTTTGGAATGGCGGAGATCTGATAAACCTAGCCGTCAAGGATTTGAAGACTGGACGCGTGTTCCTGAACAAGTCTTCGGAGCCTTCGCTTGTCGTGACGGCGGAGCCTGTGAGGGCGACAGAAGGCACATTCTCGACACGGATGCTCGCCTCCGATGGCATACGTCCGGCACATCTTGAGGCGGAAGTCTCATATTCGCTCGGTCCGACACGGGTTCGACGCGTGTTCCGGCTCTATGACAACTGCCCTGCGATTGCCTGCGACAACTATGTATGCGGAGCGAATACATCCGTTGAGCGCGAGGGCGGCAACGCCGCTGACAACAAGAACATTGAGTCCACGGCCGACATGAAACAGAAAAGGAAGCGCGCTCCGTACCTTGAAACTCTGTCTCTTGATGGCGTTCATTGGCAGTGCCGTGCGGTTGAGTTCTTTGACGTGACCGACTGGAACAACAATCTCGTCTTCGAGCGGGACTTCATCCCTTACCGCAAGACCGGTTACTGGGGCAATCTTCTCTTTGCCCGTGACGGCCGCGACGGAAACGGATTCTTCTTTCTTAAGGAAGCGCCATGCTCAAGCGTGCAGCTTGGCTATCCGGGCTCCGACTTTGTCTGCGAGTTCGGAAAGTTCACAGTCACCGGCATCGGAGCCTCGGAGGATGATCTCAGGTCATCGGGCTGGGTGAAACTCTACTCATGCGTGACCGGTGTCTTCGGTGAGGGGGAACTATCTCCGCTGCTGGCCCTGCGTGCCTACCAGAAGAACATCCGTGAGTACCGTCCGGAACGGGACGAGATGATAATGATGAACACATGGGGCGACCGTAGCCAGGACTCGAAGGTCAACGAGGAATTCTGCCTTGCGGAGCTTGAGAAGGCGGCACGTCTCGGTGTCACCCACTTCCAGATTGACGACGGCTGGCAGGAGGGCAAGAGTCCAAATTCGGCTGTGGCAAAAGGCTCGTTCAGAAACATCTGGAACAATCCTCTCTACTGGACTCCGGCGCGCGACAAATACCCTCACGGACTTGCCCCTGTGGTCGCCAAGGCCAAGGAACTTGGAATTGAACTGGGGCTGTGGTTCAATCCGAGTATCCAGAACGATTTCGAGGACTGGGAGAAGGACGTTGAGGCCGTGGTGAAGCTCTATAGGGAATATGGCATCCGCATCTTCAAGATTGACGGGCTTTCCATCCCCACCAAGAAGGCCGAGGCCAATCTCCGCAGATTCTTTGACACTGTACTCGAACAGACTGACAATCAGGTAGTTTTCAATCTTGACGTGACCGCAGGACGCCGAGGCGGCTACAATATGTTCAACGAATACGGCAACATATTCCTTGAAAACCGTTACACCGACTGGGGTAACTACTATCCATATCAGACTCTTCGTAACCTCTGGCAACTCAGCCGCTATGTTCCTGCGGAACGCTTGCAGGCCGAGTTTCTGAACAAATGGCGCAATGCTGCCAAATATGCCGGAGATCCATTTGCTCCGTCTTCATATTCATTCGATTACATCTTCGCCACATCGATGGCCGGGCAGCCGCTTGCGTGGTTGGAAGCATCGAACCTGCCGGAGGAGGCATACGGAATTTCTGGGCTTGTCGGGGACTACCGCCGGATTATGAAGGACTTCCATCGTGGTACGGTGCTTCCGATAGGCGAGGAGCCTTCCGGACGTTCATGGACGGGCTTCCAGTCTCTTTTTCCAGACGGGAGGAGCGGCTTTGTACTCGTTTATCGTGAACTGAACGGCCGTGAGACAGCAGTTCTGGGCACGTGGCTGCCGGAAAACGCGGCTATTAAATTCACTAAAGTCCTCGGCAACGGTGAAGATTTCGAAGCCGTGGCCGGTCGGAACGGTGCCGTGGAGTTTGCTCTTCCGAAGCCCAACAGTTTTGTGATGTACAAATATAAAATCATAAAATAATGAATATCAGGTATTTACTTGCGTTGCCTATCTCTTTGGCTATTTTTGCTTCTACTTTGTCGGCTGGCACTGCCGATGACGTGTTGCAGGCAGCGAAAGACAGGGAGGCATACGGCAGCCCCGAGCTTATGCAGAATGTCTATGGACGTGATTATGAACTTCTTAACGGGAAATGGGACGCAATCATTGACCTATATGACCAGGGACGCGGCAAGCAGCTGTGGCTCAACCGCAAGCCCCAGACGGAAACCGAGTTCTTCGAATATTCGTTTGACGGCGGATTGAGATTGAACGTCCCGGGCGACTTCAACAGCCAGATTCCACAACTTCAGTACTATGAGGGAACTGTCTGGTACGCAAGGCATTTCACTGCGCCAAAGACTTCGGAAGGTGAGAGGCTCTTTCTCTATTTCGGTGCAGTGAGCTACCGCTGCACCATCTGGCTAAACGGGAAGGAACTCATCAGTCATGAGGGAGGATTCACTCCTTTTCAGGTGGAGGTTACAGATAGCATAGTAGAAGGCGACAATTTCATCTGCATCGAGGTCAACAACCGCCGCAGTCCGGATGCCATACCGGCGATGTCATTCGACTGGTGGAACTACGGCGGCATCACTCGCGACGTGATGCTTGTCCGCACCCAAGATGTTTATATCAAGGACTATTTCATTCAGCTTGACAAAAACTCGCCAGATGTGATTAACGCGTCTGTCCGTATGTCCGGTGGTGTTCCGGCCGGTTCATTCGTGGGTTTGGATATTCCCGAACTGAGATATAGTGGAAAAGTCTCTCTTGATTCCGAAGGCTGCGGGTTCATATCATTCAAGGCCAGGAAACTGCAGCGGTGGTCGCCCGATACCCCGAAACTCTATGACGTGAAGTTGACATATTGCCCCGGAGGCTCGGCGGAAGGTGATTCCATATCTGAGAAAATCGGTTTCCGCAACATCATGGTGGACGGCACGCGCATACTTGTGAATGGGAAGCAGACATTCATGTGCAGTGTCTCTTTCCATGAGGAAATCCCGCAGCGGATGGGGCGGGCCTTTTCCGAGTCAGATGCATGGCAGCTTCTTTCTGAAGCCAAGGCGTTGGGCGTCAATATGGTACGCCTTGCACACTATCCTCAGAACGAGTACATTGTGCGCCTGGCAGAACGACTCGGGATAATCCTTTGGCAGGAAATCCCTGTTTGGCAGGGCATCGACTTCGGGAACGCAGCGACTATGGACAAGGCTCTTCGTATGTTTTCGGAGATGCTCTACCGTGACAAGAACCGCTGTGCCGTGGGATTCTGGGGCGTGGCGAACGAAACCCGTCCGTCTCCGGAGAGAAACGCATTCCTGCACCGCACTCTCGAATTTGCCCGCAGCGTTGACTCCACGCGGCTCTACACGGCAGCTTTCGACAATGTACATTACAAGTTTGAGTACGGTGAGTTTCGCATAGAGGACGACTTTACGGAGGAATTGGATGTCGTGTCGTTCAATAAGTATATGGGATGGTACACCCCATGGCCGGTCGCTCCGTCCCAATGCCGCTGGAACGTGGTTCCTGACAAGCCTGTCATAATTTCCGAGTTTGGCTGCGAGGCTCTTTACGGGCAGAGGGGCAATGCCGAGTGGGCTGGCTCATGGAGCGAGGACTATCAGGCCGCGAATTTCCTCAAGAACCTTGAAATGTTCGGACAGATTCCGAACCTCGCCGGCGTGTCTCCGTGGGTGCTGTATGATTTCCGCTCGCCGTATCGTTTCCACCCGACGAACCAGGACGGATGGAACCGCAAGGGGCTGGTTTCAGATCAGGGGCAGCGGAAGAAGGCGTGGTATATCATGAGGGATTATTATATGAAAATGAATAAATAGGCAATAGCCGCGTTACGCCCCTTATCATAATCCTCACAGCCGGGAGGTTACTGCGGTTATGATTTCGGCGCAAGCCTCGCTCTTGCCCAATTCTAAGTATTTTACTGAAGGTTTTGATATTTATTGTATTTGTGAAAAAATGAAAGGGTTGATTGTTGCGGCGTCGTGCATGGCGCTGGCGTTCGTGTCTGCGGATATGGCTTCTGCTGCTGGAAAAAAAACTAAGACTCCGGTCTATAAGGATGCGTCGGCTCCCGTTGAGCGGCGTGTCGAGGATCTGCTGTCGCGGATGACGCTGGAGGAGAAGATTATGCAGATGAGCCAGTACACGCTGGGACGAAACACCGTGGAGAACAACCTGCGTGAGATGGTGGGCAAGGTGCCGGCGGAGGCCGGGTCGGTGATTTATTTCTCCGATGACGCCGAGCTCCGCAACGCGATGCAGAAACGGTGCGTGGAGGAGTCGAGACTCGGAATCCCTATGCTTTTCGGGCACGATGTCATCCACGGCTACCGCACGATCGCTCCGGTTCCGCTTGCACAGGCTGCCAGTTGGAATCCAGCTCTTGTGGAAAAGGTGAGTGCCGATGCCGCCCGCGAGGCTTCTGCCTGCGGCGTGGACTGGACATTCTCTCCTATGGTGGATGTGGCGCGTGATCCTCGTTGGGGCAGGGTGATGGAAGGCTATGGGGAGGATGTGTTCCTCACTTCGGAGTTCTGCAGGGCGGCCGTGCGTGGCTACCAAGGCGCGGACCTGTCGGACGAGGGCACGATTGCCGCCTGCCTCAAGCACTTTGTCGGCTATGCGGCCTCGGAGGCCGGGCGGGACTATGTCTATACCGAAATATCCGACCAGACCCTTTGGGATACCTATCTTCCTCCTTTCAGGGCCGGAGTTGAGGAGGGGGCTGCGACGGTTATGAGCGCTTTCAACAATATAAACGGCGTCCCAGCCTCTGCAAACTACTACACGATGACAGAAATCCTCAAGAAACGCTGGGGCTTCGACGGATTCATTGTCTCGGACTGGGATGCCGTCATTCAGTTGTGTAACCAGGGCTTCGCCAAGGACGGGAAGGAGGCTGCCGAACTTGCGCTCAATGCCGGCATTGACATGGACATGATGGATGACCTCTATCACAAGCATATAGCGGCTCTTCTTGATGAGGGCAAGATTGATATGGCCACCATTGACGAGAGCGTGCGCCGCATTCTTCGCGTGAAATTCCGCCTCGGTCTGTTCGAGCATCCTTACACGGAGGTGCGTCCCGTAGACGAAATCTATCTGCAGCCTTCCGCCCTCGCGAACGCGGAGACTCTTGCGCAGGAATCAATGGTGCTTCTCAAAAACACCGATGCTCTTCTTCCTCTCAAGAAAAAGGGACGCATCGCCCTCATCGGCCCTCTTGCCGACAGTCAGTCCGAACTCATAGGCAACTGGGTGGCTCGTGGCAAGGCTTCCGAGGTTGTCTCGATTTTAAACGGAATGAAGTCGGAATTCGGCGCTTCTGTAGAGGTGGTCAGCGCCAAGGGCTGTGATTTCGAGAAAGCTTCAGTTGCAGAACTTTCCGAGGCAGTCGCGCTTGCGGAAAACTCGGATGTCGTTGTTCTCTGTCTCGGGGAGAAAACGCGGTGGAGCGGGGAGAACTGCTCCCGGTCGTCAATTGCTCTCCCTGCCGTTCAGGAGGAACTTCTTGCGCGGGTGAAGGCCGCAGGCAAGCCTGTCGTGGTGCTGATTGCAAGCGGCCGTCCGGTCGATCTTTCACGCATAGAGCCTATTGCGGACGCTCTTGTCGAAATCTGGATGCCGGGAACCACGGCCGGAAATGCCATCGCCGGAATCCTCAGCGGGAAATACAACCCGTCAGGGCGTCTCCCGATGACATTCCCTTACACCACAGGTCAGATTCCGATCTACTACAATCGCCGCAACAGCGCACGCCGGGGAACTCAGGGGCTCTACAAGGACATTCAGAGCGAGCCGATGTACCGGTTCGGCTACGGACTGAGTTATACGAAATTTGAGTATTCTCCGGTCACGCTCTCTTCGGACAGCGTCTCCGAGGACGGCACGGTCATGGCGACAGTCACCGTCACCAACACCGGCAAGGTAGCCGGCAAGGAAACCGTCCAGTGGTACATCTGCGACCCTTTCAGCCGCAGCATTGCCCGCCCTGTCCGTGAGCTCAGGCACTTCGAGAAGCAACTTCTCCTGCCTGGCGAGTCGCGGGAGTTCCGTTTTGAGATATCCCCGAAACGAGACCTCGGCTTTGTAGACAAAAACGGAGCTCCGTACCTTGAAAAAGGGGAGTACCGCATAATTGTCGGCGAGTCAACGTCCGTCCTGACAGTGAGATGAGTCTCAACTATATTTCTGTCGCGCCCGGTGGTCTGATTTAGCCATACAAGAAATGAGGAGCACTTGTCCTGCAAGAAACCTGCAAACGAGCGCTCCTCATTTTTTTTAGTGACAGCCTGAACCGGTTATTCCCTGTCCTCCATGAACATCGGATCCCATGACGGGAGCTTTTCCGGCGTCTGCTTCATCATCTCAAGCACATCCTGCGGGACATACTTCTTGGCAACGACAAGGCGGAACATATACTCGTTGAACCACTCATCGGTCATGATAAGGCAGCCCTTGTAGCCTGCAGACGCTCCCCAGCTGTTCTCGACCATCCATTTTTTCGGAGCACCTGTGGTCTTGTCCACGTCTACCGCAATCAGCGTCATCGCGTGCGATGAGCCGCTGGCGTGGGTCTGTACCCTCTCCTTCTTGTTCATCCCGAACTTTACGCCCGTGAGGGATTCGTAGTCGAAGTTGTTCAGGTCGAGAGTTCCCTTGCTGCGGCTGAAGAACTTGCCAACGTCGCAGGAGAAATACATCGCCGTGTTGTCCTTTATGCTTGCGATTGCCATCTCCTTGATGCGTTCAATCGGCAGGTTCACATAGATCCAGTTCTTTCCGTCGTAGACATGGCGGTCATAGTCAATCTCATAGACCTTTCCGTACTCGCGGCACGGGTCGTTCATCACCATGATGTACCCATTCTCAAGGTCTTCACTTATGTATTTGTCATAGAACGATCTTGGCGTGAACTTTTCCACGCTCACAATCTCTCCCTTGCTGTCGCAGCGTGTCCACTCGAACTCCGCAGGCGGTTCTCCGAGGCAGAGCGCGAGAATCCTGTATATATCTTTTAGCATCTCAACTTTCTGTCTTTCAAGCTTTTCTACAGCTGCCGCCTCGGCCTTCTTTCCTTTGGGAGCGTCCGCCGCGTATGCCTGACGCAGCCTGAGCCCGTCCTCGCGCAGCTTGAGCTTCAGGAGCATAGCCATCTGCGAGGTGTTGTTGCTGCAGAAAGTCTCCGGCATCGCCTCGGCGGGCACGACTCCGTATTTCGTGAGCAGGTCGGACACCCCGGTGAACTGTCCTCCGTCACTCAGAGGGTTGCTGAACAGCCAATCTACCTGGCGGTCATCATCCGGAAGCGCCCGCGTATCGATGATGCCCTGAAGGAATAGATTTGCCTTTTCCAATTGGTCGTAGAAGAAAACATAATTCTGCGAGAACTGGAACTCCGGCAGGTCATATTCCTCAATCATCCTTGCTCTCAGCACGTTAAGTCCTGTGAACAGCCAGCACCGTCCTGATGATTTCTGATCTGTGATGCCCTTTGTCTTCACCCTGTCAGAAAAATGAGTGTCAATCATCGCCGCGTTCTCGCTGTTTACTGCCAGCGTGGCAATCGAGGTCCCGGCCAGCGCATTCCTCAGCGCCCTGTCCGCCGCAGTGTTCTTATAGCTTTCGGCAATTTCCTTCAGGCTCTCCTCCGTAAGCCCGCCGGTCGTCACTGTTTGCGCGCCCGAGCTCATCCAGACCGCCACCGCCGCCAATGTCAAAAAGATTCTTTTCATATCGATACCTAGTTATATGTACTCGTAAAATCCGAATTTCCACATCCCGTATGCGATGCGAAGATGTCCGAAACTTCCAAAGTTACGAAAAATATGTTCAAAATCGTGAAACTTTGCGTATCTTTGGGTTTCAATCAGATGCGCTTGCGTTCCGAAATCGGAATCCCGTGCGTCAAAAATTGATACCATAATCATGGCAACGGAGGAAAAAAGACTCTATCTTATTGATGGACATGCGCTTGTATTTAAGATGTACTATGCCCTGCTGGCTCATCCGATGATAAATTCAAAGGGTGTGGACACTTCGATTCTTTTCGGGTTCACGAAATATATCTTTGAACTCATCGAAAAGGAGCGCCCGACTCATCTTGCGGTCTCGTTCGATCCGCCTGGCGGGACGTTCCGCCACGATGCCTATCCTGAATACAAGGGAACCCGCAGCGCCACTCCGCAGCTTGTGATCGACGCGCTTGATCCTCTTTGCGAGATTTGCCGTGCTCTGAATATTCCGGTGCTGATGATTCCGAAATATGAGGCGGACGATGTCATCGGGTCTATGTCGAGAAAGGCTGAGGCCGAGGGTTTTACGGTGTATATGGTGACGCCGGACAAGGACTACGGGCAACTTGTTACCGACCATGTATTCCAGTTGAAACCGGGCAAGGCAGGCTCGGACAGCGAAATTCTCGACAAGGCAAAGATTTGTGAAAGATACGGTGTGCATGAGCCTGTGCAGGTCATTGACTATCTGACAATCTGCGGCGATGCTTCGGACAATGTGCCTGGGGTAAAGGGCGTCGGCGAAGTGGGCGCGAAGAAGCTTCTCGGGCTCTACGACACCGTCCAGGGGATTTACGACAATCTCGACAAACTCACGCCGAAGCAGAGGGCTCTTTTCGAGGCGGCGAAGGACCACATTGCGATGAGCCGCTTTCTCGTGACGATCAAGACGGACATTGACATGGATGCATTTCCAACTTCTGACATGCTTGTCAACCGCCACTATGGTAAACGGATTTTCGAACTATTCGACCAATATGAGTTCGGCTCTCTCAAACGTTATCTCGGCGATGTTCCGCCGGACTATGATGGGATGCGGGAGTCGAAATCTCGGTTCGAGTTTGAGAAGGCTGATGTCTCGGAGGTTGTTGATGCCGGAAAGTCTTCCGGTGTTGCCTCGGTTCTTGTGGACGGGGAGAATCTGCTTGTGGCGGTGCCTGCAGTGGGGGATGATGCTTCGATGGATGGTGATGCGAGGAATTTGGAAAACGTGCCCGCAAAATCCGGTGATACCGGAAATTCTAGGATACTTGTGGCTTCTGGGGAACCCTCGGACTTCCGCGAGCTTCTCTCTGATCTGGACATTGCAAAGACCGGATATGACCTTAAGCAGTGCTGGAAATGGCTTCGCGGACAGGGCATAGGGATGAACGGAAGGCTGTACGACATCGAACTCATGGATTATCTGATAAATCCAGAAAAAAGCCACAAGATTGACGTGCTCGCCCGTACTATCCTCGGCGTGAGTCTTGATGGCGAGTCTTCGGAAGCGGAGAAAAAAGATTTGTCCTTATTTGACGATGTTTCTGAGCCGGCAGGAAAGGACCGCTACCGAGAAACTGCGATATGCCTTGCGCTTGGCAGTAAGGTCCGTGCAGGAATTGAGAGTCTTGGCCTGTCGAAGCTCTACGATGACATCGAAGAGCCTCTGATACGCGTACTTGCAAAGATGGAAATCGAGGGGGTGAAGATTGACCTTAACCAACTCCGGCGCTACTCCGATTCTTTGTCTGTGGAACTTGCGCGGATTCAGGAACGCATACGGGAGGATGCGGGCGACCCTAATTTGAACATCCTGTCTCCCAAGCAGATAGGAACGTTGCTTTTTGAAAAATTAAAATTGAACCCCAAAATAAAGGCGAAAAAGGATGTCAGGTATGAATATCCCACTGACGAAGACACGCTTGTGGGACTGCTTGACAAGCATCCTGTGGTTGCAGATATTCTTGAGTATCGTGCTGTAAAGAAGCTCCTCTCGACCTACATCGAGCCGTTCTATTCGTTTGTCAATCCTGTGACAGGCAAAGTTCACACGACTTTCAATCAAGCGCTTACATCTACCGGCAGGCTCAGTTCCTCCAAGCCGAACCTCCAGAACATTCCGGTGCGCAGCGAACGCGGAAAGGAAATCAGAAAGGCCTTCATCCCATCCCGTCCTGACGGATTCATGGTTTCCGCCGACTATTCCCAGATTGAGTTGCGCATCATGGCGCACCTGAGCTGTGACAGCCACCTTATAGAGGCATTCCGAGCCGGTGAGGACATACATGCCATGACCGCCTCGAAGATTTTCGGCGTCCCTATCGATAAAGTCACGCCGGATCAGCGCCGCATCGCGAAGACAGCGAATTTCGGAATAATGTACGGAATCTCCGCCTTCGGTCTCGCGCAGCGCCTCCGCATACCTCGCAGCGAGGCAAAGCAAATAATCGATGACTATTTCAAACATTTCCCGTCAATATCATATTTCATTGAGGACACTCTTGCGGCGGCAAGGGAAAACGGATATGTCGAGACGATTTTCGGACGCCGCAGGTATATCCCCGACATCAACTCGCACAACGCCACGGTGCGCGCTCTTGCGGAAAGGAATGCCGTGAACGCACCAATTCAGGGAACGGCTGCCGACATCATAAAGATTGCGATGATTAATGTGGATCGCCGCATGACGCATGAGGGTCTGAGGAGCAGGATGGTGCTCCAGATTCATGACGAACTTCTCTTCGATGCCGTGCCGGAAGAGGTCGAGGCTCTGAAACGTCTTGTTGTCGAGGAAATGGAGAATGTCACAAAGCTGGCGGTGCCGCTAATCGTTGATTGCAATGAAGGAAAGAATTGGCTCGAAGCTCACTGAACTGAGCGACATTGAACTCATAGAAAAGGCTAAGGCCAAGGATCAGATGGCGTTTGTTATTCTGTATCAGCGTTATCGTAATGCCCTGAACGCGCATGTCTCCCGCTTCATTTCTAATAGGGAAGACGTTGAGGATGTGTGCATAGAGGCTTTTCAGAAGGCTTTCAGCCGAATTGAACTATATAATGATGCCTATATGTTCTCCACTTGGCTGTTCCGGATAGGGCAGAACACGGCGTTTGACCACTTGAGTCGCCGCCAGCGTAAGACAGAGAACATGCCGATGCAGACCTTCGGCTACGACTCCGACACCTCCCTAGACATCCCTTCTGAGGCCACCTCTCCGGAAGACAGTGTCATCAATCGGGAAGAATATGACAAATGGCTTACTGTAATTGAGTTACTTCCAGGCGATTACAAGACAGTCGCAAAAATGTTTCTCATCGACAACTATGGTTATCAGGAAATCGCCGATGCCCTCGGGATGCCCCTGAACACCGTGAAGACAAAGATTCACCGTGCCCGTGCCAAATTGATGAAGATGATGGACATGAGCGATGAGGCTCTGTAGGTGCGTTGCAGGGCGCCCTTTGCTGCGTTTGGAAAATATGGCAGATATAATTTTTGAGGAATATGGACTTTTCTGAATTTAAGGATATACTGACAGCCGAGTTTCCGGGAATTTCTCGGGAGCAGCTTGCGCGGTTCGAGGCGATGGACGGGCTCTATCGGGAGTGGAACTCGAAAATCAACGTGGTGTCACGCAAGGACATCGACAATCTTTATGAACACCATGTGCTGCATTCACTGGGAATTGCGTTGTATTTGAAGCATCAGCGTCCTGAGGTTTTTCGGTCGTGGGGTGGGGAGTCGTTGCTGTGTTGCGGTGCTTCGGGGAGCCGGATCAGCAGTACGGCTGATGACTCTGCATACGAAGTGATCGATGGCGTGGTTTCGGAAGATTCGGCTGCCGGGCATGTCTCCGTGCTGGATTTGGGTTGCGGAGGAGGATTCCCCGGCATTCCGTTGGCGACGCTTTTTTCCGATGTCAAGTTCACGCTCTGCGACTCAATCGGGAAGAAAGTGACTGTGGCACGAGAGGTGGCCGCCGTTCTTGGACTTGAGAACATCGAGACGGTGAATGCCCGTGCCGAGAACTTGCCGGGTTACTATGATTATATAGTCTCGCGCGCTGTGACTTCGTTGGACAATTTCCTTCCGTGGGTGCGTGGCAAATGGCGGAAGGGCATATTCTATCTCAAGGGCGGCGACCTCGTTGAGGAAATAGCGCAGGCAATGGGGCGGTTCCGCCTTCCGAAAGGTTCGGTCAATGTGTGGCCGATTTCGTCAGTGCTACATGATGAGTTTTTTTCGGAGAAGATGGTCATCGACATCCGGAGATGAAAAAATGCGGCAAAAACAATAAAAAACTTTGGCGGATTGAGTGAAAAAGACTACCTTTGCAGTCCGTTTTGTGAAAATTGTATCATAGAGCGCGTGAAACATCAGAAAATATAAAAAATAAATAACATGAAGAGAACATTCCAACCATCTGAGCGTAAGCGCCGTAACAAACACGGTTTCCGCGAGCGCATGTCCACACCGAACGGACGCAGGGTTCTTGCATCCCGCCGCCGTCACGGACGTA
>ERZ808252.337-NODE-337-length-47521-cov-6.382505_pt1 | contig 47521 bp, 38 predicted proteins | sample MGYA00521242_ERZ808252 | MGnify/ENA primary metagenome ERZ808252 (study PRJEB31516, sample SAMN03275581) | gut metagenome | biome: mammalia-associated habitat; material: feces | host: Papio cynocephalus | place: Kenya | collected 2012-08-07 ...
ATGACCCATTCAAGCACGGCATCGACAGTCCAGCACCTTTACGATACATTCTATAAGGATAAACGCTACGATAAGTATTGGTTTATGTGGGAAGGTAAGCCACTTATATTGGTCGAACAAGCCGAGTTTCAGACCCTGAGCCAGGAGGTCAGAGACCGCTTTACCTATCGTCACAGCTGGGCATGGGACACAGGAGAAAACAAATGGTCGTGGCTCGCCAACTATCCTCAGGCAGTAGGTTATGCCTATGACAAGAACCATAAACGCGTAAACGAACAGATGTCGGTCAGTGTTGCCCAACATCCGTCGTCCAAAATAGGCAAAAGCTATCATGGAGGCAAGCAACCTCCTTATGACAAATACGGACTTTGCAAGGGAACACCCTACGGATATTACTTTGACGAACAGTGGAAACGTGCCGTCAATGCGCGGCCCAAAGTGGTCATGGTCACACAGTGGAACGAGTGGATGGCGCAACGTTTCTTGATCAATTCAGCCAATGAGTTCTCCCTGGTGCGTCCGGGTGCAACGGCCAAAGTCGGTGAAACCTATTTCGTGGATGTGTACAATCAAGAGTTCAGCCGCGACATAGAACCGAGCAGTGAGCCTCTGATTCGTGATAACTATTACCTGCAGATGGTTTCGTATAGCAGGAAATACAAGGGCGCACGCCCCATACCTATACCGACAGTCAGCAAGTCCATCACCATTGATGATGATTTTTCGCAGTGGGACAATGTGACACCCGAGTTCATAGACGAGCCGGGTGATACCTACTATAAGTCATCGACCGCACAAAGCAGCGAGAGCCTGCGCCGCAAGACCAACGACATTGTAAGTGCCAAAGTCACGAAAGATGCCGACAGCCTGTACTTCTATGTGGCCACAGCTGCCAATATATGCAGCCCCACGGCCGCGACACGAGTGAGGTGGATGTCTTTACTACTGAATGTCGACTGTGTATACAGCAATGGGTGGAATGGGTATGACTACATGGTCTCAAATGACGGAGATGTGATGAAGCTCTACCGCTATGACGATGCATGGAATGAGGGGAAAGAAGTTAAGATGCGCCGTCAGGGAAACAAATTAATGCTTTCCCTGGCCAAGAAAGATGTAGGCATGACAGACGAAGCTGACTTTGATTTCAAATGGATAGACAACATATCTAAGGCTTCGACCGATATACTTGACTTCATCAAAGATGGCGATGTGGCACCCAACGGACGCTTCAACTACCGCTTCAGAGGTTCGCAGCTGGCATCTGTTCCCACGGCAATCAAGGGCATTGCAAGCAACAATGCCGATATACGAATCCTGTCATCGGACGGTAAGATAACACTCGGCATGCAATTGCCTCAAGGATGTGATGTGCACATTAATATATATAATGTACAAGGGAAAAAGGTTGCCACAAAGCGTGTTCAGCATGCCTCGGCAGGAGCATTCAGCATGGCTTTCGACCTGATGCCCGGCAACTATATCGCAAAAATCAGGATGGGAAACCGTACGTGTGTCAGAAAGTTTTCCAACATAAAAGGTACAAGTAACTACATTGCAGAATAATCTATGATGAAAAAACTCTGTGTGCTGCTCCTCCTGTCGTTGACAACAACCGCAAAAGGCGATATCTACGATAGCTATAGCGACACGTGGGTCTGCACCGATGGACTGGGGCGCAAGGTGGCTTATGCAGGAAACGGCGTTGAACGAACAAGCATAGACACGACGGTGAGCATCGGCATGTTTTATTATATATGGCACGGGCAGCATGGTGAAGAGATAAAAGACATCACAAAGCTGCTCAAGGAAGATGCCGATAACCCCAAGTGGGGGAAAGTAGGCCAGTTTCATTGGGGTGGGGAGCCTGCGTTGGGATACTATGAAGGCAATGACCCTTTCGTCATATCCCGCCACATGCAGATGCTGATGGACGCAGGGGTTGACTTCTACTTCTTTGATGTTACCAATGCCTTTACCTATGATGGCAACGTGAAAGCCGTCATGGATGAGGTTGACCGCCGTAGGGGATTGGGCCTGAAAGTTCCCAAACTGGCATTTATCACCCATTCGGCCACAGCCAAAACAGTGCAACATATCTATGATGTATTCTATAAGGATGGAACGAACGATTCCTATTGGTTTAAGTGGGAAGGCAAGCCATTGATATTGGTGGAACTGAATGAGTTCATGACATTGCCCAAAGAGGTTCGTGAGACATTCACTGCACGTCACAGCTGGGCCTGGGAGTCAGGAGAAAACAAGTGGCCATGGCTTGAATTCTATCCACAGCGGCCGGGAACAGCAGCCGGCAATGACGGACAGGTGATAGAGCAGGTATCGGTAAGCGTATCGCAGCACCCTTATTCCAAGATAGGCAAGAGCTATCATGCAGGGAAGCAACCACCATTCGACAAATACGGCCTATGCAAGGAAACGCCTTATGGCTATTATTTTGAAGAACAGTGGAAGCAGGCCTTGAAACTCCACCCGAAAGTGGTGATGCTGACACAGTGGAACGAGTGGATGGCACAACGTTTTCAAATCAATAACAAGGAAGAATTGGATCGTGTCCGCCCGGGTGCCACTGCAAGGATAGGGGAAACCTATTTCGTGGATGTCTACAATCAGGAATTCAACCGCGACATCGAGCCCAGCCGTGAGCCGTTGATACGTGACAATTATTATCTCCAGTTTGTTTCAAATGCACGCAAATATCATGGCGCACGTCCCATTCCTATACCGCAGAAGTGTAAGACCATACGTTTGAATGGCAGCTTTTCGCAGTGGGGCGATGTACAGCCCGAGTTCCGCGATGAGCCGGGAGACTGTCATTATACTTCCGAGAAGGCACAGCATCCTTCAACTTTCGAACGTCGGACTAACGATATAGTCAAGGCCAAAGTGGCGAAGGATAAAAAGAATCTCTATTTCTATGTGGCTGCGAATGATAAGATTGTACCTTCGTCGCCTGCCGGAAAAACACATTGGATGACGTTGCTGCTTGATACTGATTGCGGACATTCCACCGGTTGGAACGGCTATGACTACATGGTGGCGAGCAATCAAGGAAAGATGGAACTCTATCATTATGATGACTTGCAAGGAATATGGAAAGTAGTGAAATCCATACGTTCACGATGCGATGGCAAAGAAATGATGCTGACAATTCCGAAGAAGCTTTTACAGATGGCAGCAGATGTGGATTTTGATTTCAAATGGGTAGATAATGTTCCCAAGGAAACTGTTGACATACTTGACTTTATTGTCAACGGGGATGTGGCACCGAATGGCCGTTTCAATTATCGGTATAGAGGTTCGCAGCTGCTCTCTGCTACCAAATAATGCTAAGTGAAGTTTTAATTAAGCCTAAAAGGAAAGCCCTGAAGCGATAAAAGGGAAATTCAGGTTTTTGTGCATGTAAACTAATTTGTACCTTTGCCGTGCCTCGAAACATTAATTTACCGGCGAGGCTATTAAAGAGCATGTACATGAAAATTAAGATTGGCTTAATCGGCTTCGGGCGGATGGGACGTTTCTACTTGGAAGAATTGCAGAAATGTGGTCGCTACGAAGTGGTTTACATCTGCGATGTAAATGAGAACGCACTCGCATTGGCTCATGAAAAGAGCCCTGAATCGAAACTGACAAGTGACGAAAGTGTTATCTTCAATGACCCTGAAATTCAGGTTGTGGCCCTTTGTGCTTTGGCTAATTCCCGTAGGGAGCAGATAGAACGGGCCATACAGGCCGGCAAGCATGTTATATCGGAAAAGCCGATAGCAGACACTGTGGATAGAGAGTGGGAAGTGGTAGACATCGTTGAAGACTCCGACAGATTGACAACCGTGAACCTATATTTGCGCAATTCATGGTATCATAATACGATAAAGGACTTCATACAGTCCGGTGAGATAGGTGAGCTGGCCATCATACGCGTTTGCCACATGACACCCGGCCTTGCTCCGGGTGAAGGGCACGAATATGAGGGACCTGCGTTCCACGACTGCGGCATGCACTATGTAGACATCACCCGCTGGTATGCCGGCTGTGAGTATAAGACGTGGCATGCGCAAGGCATCAATATGTGGAACTATAAAGAACCCTGGTGGATACAATGCCACGGAACATTCGAAAACGGCATTGTGTTTGACATCACACAAGGCTTTGTCTACGGTCAGTTGGCCAAGGACCAGATACACAATTCATATATAGATATAATCGGCACCAAGGGAGTCGCTCACATGACACACGACTTCCATACGGCCAAGGTGTCGCTCCATGGTGTTCACGAGACGCATGAGATAGAGAAGCCGTTCGGCGGAAAAAACATTGACCGTCTGGTCACCTTGTTTGCCGAGTCCATAGAGAGCGGGCAGCGAAGCCCACGTTTGCCCGAGATGCGTGACTCGGCCATTGCATCGGAATATGCGTGGCTGTTCCTTGAAGATGCCCACAAGCACGATCTTCCCGCCATAGGCAATCTCAAGACATTGGAGCAGATACGCGAGCGTCGCAAGCATATGAAGAACGGCTACGGGCTGTTGCCGCAACGTTAGTAGCTAAGATACAGATACAATAAAATTCAATACAATTTTTTATGTCAGACATTACAAGAAGAGAATTCCTGAAAGCAGGTGGGGCTGCCATGGCCGGTTTGGTCGTTGCGCCCAACACTATTCTGGGCAAGAAGTATGGTCACGTTGCCCCAAGTGACAAGATGAACATCCTCGGTGTTGGTATCGGAGGCCGTGGTGCTGCCGACCTGGCCGGCATGGAAACCGAAAACATCATCGGTTTGTGCGATGTTGACTGGAAGTATGCCAAGCACATTTTCGACAAGTATCCCAAGGCCAAGCGTTACAACGACTATCGCAAGATGTACGATGAGATGCTTAAAGAGGCCGATGGTGTGATGGTTGCAACTGCCGACCATACGCATGCCATCATTGCAGCCGACGCAATGACGGCCGGCAAGCACGTGTATGTTGAAAAGCCCATGACGCTTTACGTGTATGAATCACGCCTGTTGGCCAAGCTGGCCAAGAAATACAAGGTAGCCACTCAGATGGGTAACCAGGGCGCATCCGGCTCAGGCACCCGTCAGGCCTTGAATTGGTTGTGGAACGGTGAGATAGGTGAGGTGACCAAAGTCGAGGCATTTACCAACCGTCCTATCTGGCCGCAGGGTATGGCTGCACCGAAAGAGAAGATGGCAGTGCCCAGCACCTTGAACTGGGATGCGTTTATCGGTCCGGCCAAGTTCCGCGACTATAACTCTGCCTACACGCCGTGGAACTTCCGTGGCTGGTGGGATTTCGGTTCGGGAGCACTGGGTGATATGGCCAACCATATCCTGCAGGTTGCCTTCAAAGGCCTTAACCTTGGCTTCCCCACTCAGGTTCTGGGCTCGTCTACGATGCTGATGACCGATGCTTGTCCTACAGCCGAGAAGATTACCTATAAGTTTCCTGCACGTCCCAACCTGCCCAAGCTGGCTCTTCCTCCCGTAGAGGTAACATGGTATGATGGCGGACTGAAGCCCGACATCCCCTTCAACATGCCTGCCGGCAAGCACATGTTGGCCGATGGAGCCAGCATCTTCTATGGTACCAAAGATACCATGGTAGTAGGCAGCTGGGGCCAGAATCCGTTCCTCGTATCGGGACGTAACCCCAAGGTTCCCGAGTTGTGCCGCATTGTAAAGGGCGACCATCACCAGCAAGATTGGATACGTGCGTGCAAGGAAAGTCCCGAAAACCGCATCGAGACCACTTCATGTTTCGCCGAGGCCGGTCCGTTGAACGAAATGGTAGTGATGGGCGTTGTAGCTTCACGTCTGCAAGACCTCGACCAATGGCTCGACTGGGACGGACAGAACATGAAGTTCACCAACATCCCTGCTACGGCCAAGATCCGCAGTATTATCGAAGACAAGTTCAAGATTACCGACGGTAATCCTACCTTCGACCGCACTTACAGTGAGCCGGTGGATGCAAACGAGTTTGCCGCCAACCTCATTAAGCCCAAGTATCGCGATGGCTGGAAACTCCCTGAGATGCCGGCTTAATCGGATATGAATGACACGAATATAAAGACTTGATATAATGAAAAAATTATTTTGTTCAGTAGCATGCCTGCTTATGATAGCAGGCGGCTCCAATGCTTTTGCCGCCAAGAAGGCTGCGAAGGCCAAGAAGACTGTTGAAATCATATGTTCACAAGGTTTCCAGGGTCCCGAACTGTGGGACAAACATGATTTCCCAATCGACAGCAAGGGCTATATCACCATCTTCGACGGCAAGACGATGAGCGGCTGGAGGGGTTATGGAAAATCGTATATACCATCACGTTGGGTGGTTGAAGACGGCTGTATTCACTTCATCGGAAACCAGGACCCCGAGAAGGCAAAGGGCAAGGAAGGCGGTGACATTATCTTTGCACACAAGTTCAAGAACTTTGAGCTTTCCATCGACTGGAAGATATGTAAGGCCGGCAACTCCGGTATATTCTACCTCGCACAGGAGCTGGCCAACAAGGACGGTCAGTTGGAGTCGATTGTCGTATCCGGCTTGGAAAGCCAGGTGTTAGACAATGCCAATCACCCCGATGCCAAGTTGGGTAAGGATGGAAACCGCCAGTCGTCATCTTTGTATGACTTGATTCCGGCCCGTCCACAAAACCAGAAGCCCTATGAGCAGTGGAACAATACGGTTATCCGTGTGGACAATGGAAAGGTTACTCATTTCCAGAACGGAAAGCAGGTTGTGCAGTACGAGCTGTGGACTCCCGAGTGGATTGCATTGCTGCAGACCAGCAAGTTCAGCGAAAAGGCTTGGCCTGCTGCCTTCCAAGGCTTTAGCAAGGCCGGTGGCCCCAACCATGAAGGCTTCATCGGTTTGCAGGACCATGGCGACAATGTATGGTATCGCAACATTAAGGTGAAGGTGCTCGACTGATTGCGTCTTCAGGCTTATCGATACAGCATCCCCTGCCCGACGGGCAGGGGATGCTTGCGTTTTGCCCGAAGGCTGTGTGGTTGCGGCTTTGTGCCATTTGCTTTTGTGGCTATGGCCTGGCGGGTTTATACCTACAAAAAGGGCATGCCTGTTGTTGGCATGCCTTTTTTGTAGGTACGGGATGTCCGTCCGTTATTTCTTCTGTGCCTTGGCGTAGCGGCTCATGAACTTGTCTACACGACCTGCCGTGTCTACCAGCTTGGACTTACCTGTGTAGAACGGGTGTGACGTATTGGAGATTTCCACTTTGATTACCGGATAGGTCTCACCGTTGAATTCGATGGTTTCGTTCGACTTGGCTGTTGAGCGTGTAAGGAACATATCACCATTGCTCATGTCCTTGAATACTACCGGGCGGTATTCTTTTGGATGAATGTCTTTCTTCATTATATGATTCTTTTATTTGTTTTATCGAGCTTTGCGTGTAATGGCCGCGATTGCGGCTGCAAAGTTAAGGTTTTTTGTTTGAACAGAAGTGTTTTATGTGGATATTTTTATTGGCGAAGCTGTTTTTCTTGTTTGCGGGTTTTTATTTGATGATGCGGTAGTAGTTGTCTTTCCTTGGCTTGGCCTGTGGCATTTCCGTGTTCCAGTAGCCCAGGGCAAGTGCCCCGATGCCCCCTAAGTCGTCGGGCAGCTGTAGGTCTTTCATGAGTGCCTTGCCCTCGTCGGTGGCGAACATTTCTATTTCACGGTTTATCCAGCACGAGGCCAGTCCTATGGCATGTGCGGCAAGCATCATTGTGCCCAGCACCAGACTTCCGTCTTGTATGTAGTTTTTCCATGAGGGGTGGCCGAACACAAGTACTATGGTGGGTGCACCGTAGAAGGGGTCACCTGTGCTTCCCATCACTTTGGCGTTCAGTTGGATGATTCTTTCTTTCAACTCCTTGTCCTGCACGGCCACGATGACGGGGTCCTGCTGGTTTCTTGCCGTCGGGGCATAGGTGCCGGCTTTCAGTACGGTTTCCAGTTCTTCGTCGCTTATCTGTTCAGGTTTGTAGTTGCGGCAGCTGCGCCGTTCGCAGATGGCTTTCAATACTTCGTTGTCCATATTTTCGTGTTTTATGTTTTGGATCTGCTGTTTTACGTGCGCAAAGTTACGAATAAAAGTCTTGCGGCTTTGCCGTTTACGTGTGCTTTTTTGCAACGGCTCCCACGTAGACCAGCAATACTACGTTCATTACAAGTGCATAGATGATGGCCGGCACGGCTATTTCTCCGTTGTCAAATATAAAGGGGCTGCTTGCCACAGCAATGGCCTGTGCGGCATTCTGCATCCCCACTTCAATCACGATGGTTCGCCGTGTGCGGTCTCTCAATCCTGTGAGCCTCGACAGGAGTGAGGCACATCCCGTGGCCAGCACTACGAGCAGTGTGACGCAGGCTCCCAGCCGTCCGATGTTGTTGCAGATGACCTGCCGGTGCTGCACAAAGAAGATGGCGGCCAGCAGCATCAGGGCCGGAAAGGCCAGTCGCGACAGCATGCTTTCAAGCCGGAAGGCCGTGCCGGGACGCAGACGGCGCAGCACGATGCCTGCCAGTATGGGCACGAGCATGAGCAGCAGGTTTTGCACCAACAGGCTGCCCACGGGGAGCCGGATGGCCGTTTCGCCCTGCATGCCCTGCATGCCTACGGCCATGGCCATGAACAGCGGCAGGGTGAAGAGCGTGATGATGCTGCTCAGGGCCGTGAGCGACACCGACAGGGCTACGTCGCCTTTGGCCAGCATGGAAAAGATGTTCGACGAACTGCCGCCCGGGCAGCAGGCTATCAGTATGAGACCTATGAAAAACACGCCATGCAGCCCGAAGGCCCACGCCAGTGCGGCTGCAATGACGGGCAGGGCGATGATTTGCCCGAGCAGTCCCACAAGCACAGGCTTGGGGTTTTTCAGCAGCAGTATGAAATCGCCTTTCTGCAGGGTAAGACCCAGCTCGAACATCAGCAGGGCGAGTATCGGAAGAACTATGAAAACGGCATTCATCCTAATTGTTTTGGTACATCCTGCAAAGATAGCAACTATATCTTTAACAGGAGAGCCGTGCATCCTGAATTACAGTCTGCCGCATCTGTTGCTGCGATATGTACATGTCGCAGGTTGCGATGTGGCTGATTGCAGGGTGTTTCATGTACATGAAACAAGGTGTGCTATGTACATGAAACAACCTGTGCCCTGTACAGGAAACAATGTGTTTCATGTACATGAAACACTCTCATGTCTCTGGCATTGCCCTTTGGCGGGCTTTTCATTGCGTCACGACATCCTGCAGCTGCTTGCACTCAATAGTTGTATATCGTCTCTTAGTTTGAATGCACTTGCCATTTGGAAGCTGCGAACAGATGTGAAACCGGTGTGTTTTCGATGGCAACTTTCATGAAGTGTGAACAAAAAGGTGTAACTTTGCGAGGTTCTGTGTCAATTTGATGGCACTTTGTATTAATGCAAGATGGAATAATAACCTTCTATATAGATTTATGAAACTAAAAATTTTTCTGCTCATGACCATGACGGGATTGATGACGGCCTGCAGCGATGTGAAGAAAGCGGCCGATGATTTTCAGTATGCCGATGAAAAGTTTGCCGACATCCAGATGTTGCGCTACAAGGTTGAAGGCTTTGACCAATTGACCTTGAAACAAAAGAAACTGATTTATTATCTGCAGGAGGCCGCCCTGTATGGACGTGACATCTACTTTGACCAGAACGGGCGCTACAACCTGCGCATCCGAAAAATGCTGGAGACCGTCTATACCGATTGGAAAGGCAATCGCGAAAGCAAGGACTTCAAGGCCATGGCTGAATATCTGAAACAGGTGTGGTTTAGCAGTGGCATTCACCATCATTACGGGTCGGCAAAGTTCAAGCCGGGATTTTCGGAAGCGTTTTTCCGCGATGCACTCCGCTCGGTTGATGCCGCCAAACTGCCTTTGACGCAGGGACAGACGGTTGACCAGCTTTGTGACGAGATATTCCCTGTCATCTTTGATCCGTCAATCATGAAAATGCGTGTTAACCAAAAGGATGGCGATGACTTGCTACTTACTTCGGCCGAAAACTATTATGGCGAAGGCGTGACGCAGGCCGAGGCTGAGAAGTTTTATGACAACATGAGAGACAAAAACGACCCCGAGCCCGTGATGTATGGCTTGAACAGCCGGTTGGTAAAAGAAAACGGCCGCTTGGTTGAAAGGAAGTGGACCACCGACGGCCTGTATGGACCGGCCCTGACCAAGATAGTCTATTGGTTGGAAAAGGCCATTCCGGTGGCTGATACGGAAGAGCAGAAAGAGGTGATCCGCAAGTTGATAGAATATTATAGGACAGGCGATTTGAGGACGTTTGATGAATATGCCATCGATTGGGTGAAAGACACAAAGGGGATGGTTGATTTCACAAACGGATTTACAGAGGTCTACGGCGACCCCCTTGGTCTGAAAGGAAGCTGGGAGGCCATTGTCAATTTCAAAAATCTGGAAGCTACGGCACGTACTGAGAAGTTGAGCAAGAACGCCCAATGGTTTGAAGACAACTCACCGGTTGACAGCCGCTTTAAGAAAGAAAAATGCAAGGGCATCAGTGCCAAGGTGATTACGGCCGCGATTCTTGCCGGCGACCTTTATCCCTCGACGGCCATAGGTATTAACCTGCCTAACTCAAACTGGATTCGCAAGGAATATGGATCCAAGAGTGTGACCATCGGCAATCTGACCGATGCCTATAACAAGGCTGCCCATGGAAACGGCTTTGGTGCCGAGTTCGTAATTGACAAGGAAACGCTTGACCTGATTGACAAATATGGCGATGAGTGCGATGACCTGCATACGGATTTGCACGAATGCCTGGGGCATGGCAGCGGCAAGCTGCTGCCGGGCGTTTCCGATGATTCGCTTCGTGCATATGGTTCAACCATAGAAGAGGGACGTGCCGACCTCTTTGCATTATATTATTTAGGCGACCCGAAAATGGTGGAATTGGGACTCGTCCCCGACGCTGAGGCATATAAGTCAAACTATTATACCTATATCATGAACGGATTGATGACTCAACTGGTTCGCATCAAGCCCGGTGATAACATCGAAGAAGCTCATATGCGCAACCGTTCGTTCATCTCACATTGGGTATACGAACAGGGCAAGGCCGACAAGGTGATAGAACTCGTTAAAAAGGACGGCAAGACCTATGTGAAAATCAATGATTACGAAGCTCTGCGTGGCTTGTTCGGAAAACTGTTGGCCGAAGTGCAACGCATCAAGAGCGAAGGTGATTTCAAATCGGCTCGCAATCTGGTTGAAACCTATGGAGTGAAGGTTGACCCTGAAATTCATAAGGAGGTGCTGGAGCGCTATGCCAAACTTAACATCAGCCCCTACAAAGGATTTATCAACCCGGTTTATACGGCAGTAAAGGATGAAAAGGGCAATATTACAGATGTGAAGATTTCGTATGGTGAAAGCTATGAAGACCAAATGCTTCGCTATAGTCGCGACTATTCGGCATTGCCATTTATCAATGAGTAATCTTTAAGACTTCATGAGCGAAGAGACTGAGAAGCAGGTGGCCTTGCTGAAGGGCGATTTCCGTGCCATGATGAATGGGCCTGTCAGTAACTCGATGCGCGAAAAAGGATTGGGCTATAGGGTTATATTCGGTGTGGAATGGCCTCGCCTTGTGAGCCTGGCGCATGAGATGCAAAAAGATCATGCTTTGGCACAGGCATTATGGAAAGAAGACATCCGCGAGTGTCGGCTGATGGCCGGACTGCTGCAACCGGTGGAAACCTTTTACCCTGAAATTGCCGATATCTGGGTTGAAAGCATGCGTTTTCCGGAAGAAGCGCAGTATACGGTGCTTTCACTCTTCCAGCATCTGCCCTATGCTTCCGAAAAAGCTTTTACATGGATAGCAGACAACCGGCCGATGTTTCAACTTTGCGGCTGGTTGCTAATGTCGAGACTCTTCATGAGAGGAGCTCCGCTTAATCAGCGCTCTGAAAACGAATTTGTGGATCAGGCAGAAGCCGTTTTGGCTTCTGCCAATCTGCCGCTTCGTCAGGCTGTGCGTAACGCTCTTCTGAAATATAGTATGATAGGTGCGCGCGAAAAATTGCGTGTCAACAAAATACTCGGTATGGTTGATTTTTAAGTGATGAATACAATAGCATATTCTATAAAAGTCTTAACTTTGCCGATTGGTTAAAAAGTAAGACAACAATGACATTAGGAAAAGTTGATGCCCTCTTGGGAATAGTATTCGGAGACGAAGGAAAAGGAAAAGTCGTAGATTATTTTACTCCGAAATATGATGTAGTTGCTCGTTTCGCAGGTGGTCCGAATGCCGGCCATACAATTATCTTTGACGGAAAAAAATTCGTTTTGAGATCTATTCCGTCGGGAATCTTTGACACTTCAAAAGTAAACATAATAGGAAATGGCTGTGTGTTGGCTCCCGACTTGTTTATGGCCGAAGCTCAAGAATTGGAAAATGCCGGTTATGAATTGAAAGACCGTCTTCATATCAGCAAGTGTGCCCAACTGATACTGCCGACTCATCGTTGTCTCGATCATGCTTACGAAAGTCTGAAAGGTGACAACAAAATAGGTACTACCGGAAAAGGCATAGGACCGGCCTACAGCGACAAGGCTGCGCGCATAGGCTTGCGTGTGGGTGACATTCTGAATGACTTTGACTCGAAATATGCCGCCTTGAAGGCCCGTCATGAACGCATCCTGCACGACCTGCACTATGAGTACGACATAGCCGGTGAAGAAAAGAAATGGATGGAAGGCATTGCCTATATGAGCAAATTCCGTTTGACCGACAGCGAGATTGAACTGAACAGATATCTGGATGAAGGAAAAAGTGTATTGGCCGAAGGCGCACAAGGAACGATGCTTGACATCGACCACGGCACTTATCCGTTTGTAAGTTCGTCGAGCACCACCTGCGGAGGCGTTTGCACCGGATTGGGAATTGCCCCTTCACGCATAGGAGATGTATTCGGCATATTCAAAGCCTATAGCACCCGTGTAGGTTCAGGGCCGTTTCCCGTTGAACTCTTCGATGAAACAGGTGACACCCTTCGTCGCATTGGCAATGAATATGGTGCTGTGACAGGCCGTAACCGTCGTTGTGGATGGTTGGACTTGGTGGCATTGAAATATGCCGTGGTTGTCAATGGTGTGACACAGCTGATTATGATGAAAAGCGATGTATTGGATACATTTGACAAAATCAAAGTATGCACTGCTTACCGCAAAGACGGTGAAGTGCTCACGGAGATGCCTTACGACACCGAAGGATGTGAAGCCGTCTACGAGCAGCTGGCCGGTTGGAAATGTGACCTTACGGTGATGACAGGTGAGGAACAATTTCCGCAAGCATTGAAAGACTACATAAAATATATAGAAGACTATGTGAAAGTGCCTATAAAGATTGTCTCGGTAGGCCCAGACCGCAATGCCACTATCATCAGAAAATAACTAAACGTGTGTTCCGACGACTTAAGAGCAAAGCAATCTGTGTGTCAATTGCCTTAAGACATTGATACACGTTTCCTTTGGAAATATGCGGCGATTGCACTCAAGTGAAATTCTGCAATAGCAGGCAGCAAGTTTTTGAGAACCGATGATTCTTGTTCGAGATAAAAATGTTAACTTCGCAGCAATTAGCAATTAACATTCAGATAATGGATATTCAAGGTAAAATTATTTTTGCATCCGAACCGCGTGGCGGAGTTTCTCAACGCAGTTCGTCAAATTGGAAAGCACAGGATTTTGTAATCGAAACACATGAGCAGTATCCAAAAAAATGCTGTTTTACGGTGTTTGGAGAAGACAGATTAAACCAGTTCAACATACAGGTTGGTGAAGAATTGACGGTTTCTTTGGATATAGACGCACACGAATACAATGGCCGCTGGTATAATGATATTCGTGCTTGGCGAGTGCAACGTGGCGCACCACAATCTGCACCGCTGCCACCTGCAATGCCGGACGCACAGCTTGCAGCACCAATTCAACCACAAGCAGTTGACAATAATCCACAAGACGACCTGCCTTTTTAACAAAGGCACGAACAGATAAACGCTCGGACTACTTTGTTCGGGCGTTTTTTGGCATGAGGTATCCATAGATTCTATAAAGTGCACCATATACAATAGCAGCATGAATAAATTCAAGGAACGTGTACAGGCATTGATTGAACGTAAAGAGTTGTTTAACAAGTCAGGTAAAATATTGCTGGGCTTGAGCGGTGGCCCGGATTCAGTGGCTTTACTGCGCGTTTTGCAGGAATTGGGCTATAGCATTGCTGCCGCACATTGCAATTTCAAGTTACGCGGTGATGAGTCTGAACGCGATGAACAATTTGTACGTCGCTTATGCAAAGATGTTGGCATAAGACTGTATGTTACCCACTTTGACACCACCAACTATGCCGAAGAACATGGCATAAGCATCGAAATGGCTGCACGAGAGCTTCGCTACAGCTATTTTGAAAAATTGCGCTGTCAACATGGTTTTGACGTCATTGCCATAGCTCACCACAGAGACGACAGCGTGGAAACAATGTTATTGAATCTTATAAGGGGCACCGGCATTAAAGGACTGACCGGTATTCAGGCGCGAAACGGCAATATAGTACGCCCTATGTTAGAAGTGGGAAGAGCCGACGTGATGAGTTACCTGCAGCTGTTGAATCAAGATTACGTTAGCGACCATACCAATAATGAAACCGTGTATACGCGCAACAAAATCCGCTTGAAAATCCTTCCACTTATGAAAGAAATAAATCCGTCAATCGATGTGACCTTGCAACTTATGTCCGAGCGAATGCTTGATATTGAAAATTGGTGCTCAAGCACTTTGAACGAGGCAAAAAAACGGATTGAAACTTCAGAGCATGAAGACGGCGTCTCGGCCTGCTTTTGCATTTCGGCGATTTTGCGCGAGCCATCGCCCAGGTACCTGTTGTTTAGTTTGCTTTACCCATATGGGTTTACGCCGAAGCAGATAGACGAAATTTACTCCAGCATGACTCGCTCAACCGGAAGCGTATTTTATGCTGGAAAATGGGAACTTTTAATCAATCGCGGTTATATTATGATAGCCTGCTGCCAACATACGCGGGAGGTAAAAACTTATTGCCTAAACATCGGGAAGCCTCTGTTGCTGGACGGAAAAAAAATAGAAGTAGAAGAACTGTTATTTACCGACCTGCATGGAATTCCTCGTGAGCGGAATGTTGCAGCATTGGATGCAGACAAATTAGGGTCTGACTTTTTTTTGCGGCGTGTACACGTTGGCGACCGCTTCAAGCCTTTCGGCATGAAAGGAAGCAAATTGGTCAGCGACTATCTTACAGACTGCAAACGTTCACTGTTTCAAAAGCGTAATCAATATGTTGTTTGCGCAAATACCGGCGAAATTGCCTGGCTGATAGGTGAACGCATAGCAGATACTTTCGCCATTGACCCTCAAAAGACCAAACGTGTCATGCTCTTTTCATGGAAAGACAATGCTTGACAATTAAAGAACCTTTTTCCTTTTGCGAAAGGCATCTTGAGCTGATTTTCGCAATAGAACAGCCACAGAGCTGTCAATCGCTACAGGATAATATGGATTTTTGGTTATCTTCTCCTTGGTAAGAAATTGGCACCATGTACATGCCGCCGTATAACGGCCGACAGTACGTTCCAGATGGTAACCGTCACGGGTTAGTTTGTCACCTATCGCTTCACGTGCATTTTGAATAGCAATACCCGTAGGAATAATTTTTTTGATACCATATTGCGGAACCGCTTTTACGGATTGACATATGGCATGGTACATTTTCATTTGATTGTTGCCATAATCTTTGAATGCACCATGATCGGAGTCTTTTGAATAAGCCCATGTCATGTGAAAAGCAAAACGGACTTTCGGATTGAGAGCTTCTTTTCTTACATAATCACAAAGCTTTCCCAAATTCACATAAGTTTCGGGCTTTCCCGAATAGTGACTGGCTTGTTGAAACGTTATAATGTCCCAACATTCATCACATATAATTTCTTTGAGAGTCACTTTTTTCCGATTGTACCGCACTCCGCCAACAACTTTTCTATATTCATAGTCGGCTTTTCCGGATTGGGCGTTATTCCAATGCCTGTCAATAGAGCAACCACCGATATAAGCATTTCCTATTACGAGACTGTCGCCTTGGGCTGCAGCCAATTCGTACAGGTATTGCTCAACGGCATCTTCCGAAAAGCTATTACCGATAGCCAGCACCTTCAGGACATCTTTGCCATGAATGCCGTCAATTTGAAAAGCAAAAAGGAAAAGAAGCAGCAGAATCTTTTTGAAGACTTTCATAACCTTCTACTTGAGTTTCTCAATCCATTCATCCACTTGCGGGTCACCCAACTCTTTCGCTTTTCGCAAATAGTTAAGAGCTTCATTTTTTTTGCCTTTCTGCTGGCCGTAGGCAATTCCCAGAATTTTATAGGCATCAGCACCTTCAGGATCAAGCTTCAAAGCCTGATTGGCACCAAAAATTGCTTCTTCCAAATTTCCGACCCGCAGTTGCAACATAGCCTTTTCCACTACATACAGATATTCATCAGGACGAATGGCAAGGGCTTTTTCAATGTCGCTCAGTGCCCATGGATAAAGCCCGGCAGCAAGATCTGTCTGTTCTTTCATATAGAAAAAATTGTCGTTCAGGTTTTTTGTGCCGAAAAGTTTTTCGTAAGCATCATAATCAATGGCTGCCTCTCTATATTTGCCATATTTTGAACGGATTTGAGCGCGTTGTAACAAAAATGGCCCTGCATCTCTTTGATATGGCTCTTTGAAACGAGCCATTGTGCTGTCAAGCAAGGCAAGCACTGCTGTTGTGTCATTGTCCCACATTTCACGCGATTTTGCCGCATAATAAAATGTTTGAGCCGAGGCAAAAGGTGTAGAATTGAGCTCTTGATAAGCATTAAAAGCTTCTTGATATTGTTTCAAGGCATAATAGCAATCGCCTTGTTGCAATTTATAAATCGGCAATGGCGATATGCTATAGGCTTGCTTAGCCTCGTCAAGAGCCTTGTTTAAATCCCAGTCCTTATACTTCTCATAGGATTTGTACAAATTCAGCCTGTATAAGAGCTTGCTGAAATTATAATGTACCTCAGCTTGATTTTTAACAGCCTTGAAAGCTTCATTGTAGTCTGCTTCAGCTTCGGTAAAATTCTTTTGTCCGGCTGCAAACGCCGCATGTTCAACGTATGCTGTCGGGAGTTCGGGAAAAGTAGCTCTAAAATCTGCAAGAGCCGTTAAGTAAGAAACCGTATCCTGTGCATTTTTTGACAGCAAATAGAGGTAACTTGCAGCTTGCGACGTATCTGACGGCAGTTGCTTTGGAATATATATACTGTTGAGCGAAGACAAACCGGCAGAAATGGCCGAAGTCGCCAATAGTTTTTCTACAGCTATATCTATGGCGAAACATTTAGTCAAATCTTTTTCTGCGTTTTTTTGCATAACTCCGATGACTTTCCCCTTAGCATCCAAAACCGGAGTTCCTATGGATTGATTGTCTGCCTTTGATGATAATGTATAATAAGCCAATTTGTCATAAGTCTTATTGTCTACGACATTTGCTTCAACCGTAACCAATCCTCCTTTACCGTCGCTCATGAATCGCGTTACCGTAGAACCTTTCGGAGTCGTGGCTGAGGCCAAAGGCAATGCCTCGCTTTTTTCGCAGTCTGTGCTGAATTTGACTATATCATATATATCGCTTGCTCCCTGAATGCGTTTTACGTTCCATTTCTTTCCGCGGCTGTCTACAATTTCTGCTCTCGATGCACCATTGAAGAATTCATATGCCGAAAGGGCATTTCCTTTATCAGAAATAAAAAATCCATATCCTTTATGCATTTGTTTTCCGGTTTTATCATACGTGATAACCGTTATGATGCCTTTTACATCTTTTTTGGCCTTGCCGGCGGTTTCCATAAAAGCCGGCAATATCAGTAATAAGGACACAATCAAATTCTTTATCATATTCTGCTTTGTTTAAGTAATTCTTTTGCATTATCAATGGCTGCATCGGTAACTGTGCTGCCGCTCAGCATGTGGGCAACCTCAACAATTCTTTCTTCTGGCGTAAGTAGGGTGATATGTGTAGCCGTTCCATGTGCATCATCTTGTTTATAAACTTTGTAATGAAAATCCCCGAGAGCTGCAATTTGTGGCAAATGTGTAATACTGATTACCTGACAGCCATTTTGGCTCATGCTCTTCATCATCAGAGCCATTTGTTCGGCTATTTCCCCCGAAACTCCGGTATCAATTTCATCGAAAACAATAGTCGGCAACATTTCCTTGGAAGCCAGCAAAGCTTTTAGTGACAGCATAACACGAGCCATCTCACCACCCGAAGCGATTTCGGCTATATTCCGAAGAGGAACGTCACGATTGGCACTGAACAAGAATGCGACACTATCCAAACCCTCTCTTGAAGGTTCTTTTTTTTCTGTCACCTCTATGGTGAAGCGTACATTTGGCATTCCGAGCTTTTGCAACCGTTCCCGCATTTCTTTTTCTATTTTTGTAACAGTCTTACTTCTGCTGCCAGATAACATTCGGCCGGTATTAAGCATGGCATTTTTCCTTTTCAGGCATTCATCCCGCATAACATCTGCATGTTCATCACTGCAATCTAATTCTTCTAATTGGTGACGAAGTCGGTTTCCTAATTGAATCAGCTCTTCTTCGTCTTCACAATGATGTTTTTTTGATAATGCATAGATAGAACTTAATCGCTCATTTACGTAGCCCTGTCGTTCCGGATCAAAAGTAACGTTCTCTAAGTATTGAGCTATTTCCTGTGCGATGTCTTCAATTTCTATAGCACAACTTTCCAGCCGTTCATGCAAATTTCGCGCTTTTGGGAAACAGTCTGTTAGCCCTTGCAGGCAACGCAGGCACTCATGCATTTTCGATGTAATACCGTTTTCTTCTGCCGACAGCAAATTATCAGCCTTGTAAAGCGACTGTTTGATATTTTCAGCATTATTCAATATGCTGGCTTCTTCTTCCAAGTCTTGTTGCTCTCCTTCTTTCAGGTGGAGTCCTTCTATTTCATCCAATTGAAATTGCAGGAAATCCTTATTCTCGCGTTCTCGCTCTATCTTTTCGCAATACTGTTTAAAAGCCGTTTGGGCTGCCAGCCATGCATCATATTCATTTTGAAACCTTTCCTTCAACTGCCGGTTCTTCGCAATGGTATCAAGTGTACCCAATTGAAAATTCTCTTGATTGAGCAACAAATTCTGGTGTTGCGAATGAATATCTATAAGGTGCGAAGACAATTCTTTCAATTGATTGAGCGATACCGGGGTGTCGTTGATGAATGCACGGCTTTTGCCTTTCACAGATAATTCACGACGAATAATACATTCATCTTCATCGTACTCCAAATCATTTTTATCAAAAAAAGATTGGATGTTCAAACCGTTTAGATTAAAAGTCGCCTCCACCATACAACGTTTGGCATCGGCCTTTATGACTTTCATGTCGGCGCGTTGTCCCAAAATCATTCCGAGAGCCCCTAAAATGATGCTTTTCCCGGCACCTGTTTCACCAGTTATGGTAGAAAACCCGGCATGAAGTTCCATATCCAGGTGCTCTATAAGAGCATAATTCTGAATCTTCAAACGTTGTAGCATAAGCACTTAATTTAGCAGTTTCTTCCAATAGTTGGATTGTGAAGCATTCACTTTCGTCAGAATGTCATAAACCTTTTGCTTTTTTGCAGAGGTTTCCTTTCCCTGATAGATGCCGACTAATTCGTCACGTTTGTATTCAGAAAAAAGCCGCGGCAAAGCACTGCGTGACTTTGTACTATACGTTTTCTCAAGCAAAGACATTGATTTGGTGATAGTTTCACGGGCTTGATCGCTATTGGCTGTCATTTGGTCAAGTCCTTTACGGTGATAGTCATATTGCAATTGCCTGAATGATTGCAATCCTTCATTCAGATAGTCGTTCACTATGCCGTAGCGATTGCTTTCGTCTTCCATGGCTTTCCAACCCTTCGTATTCATATTTTGAGCATTGTTGACCACATCCATCGCTTTCTGAAGGATGTCAGTGCCTCCTTGCGGTGCCATCGTGTCCATATCGACACCTATAATCAAATAGGCATAATAAGCAATAAGTGCCGTCAGATTATTATTGATTTGGTCATCACGGAACTCCAATTGGTCGTGTTCACGAAAATCAAAGTTAAAGTTTGCATCGTGAATGCTTAGAGTCGGTGTTGTATAAGTTGAATTGTAAACCGGGCGGCTACTTTGTATATATGCTTCGCACGTCATGCTGCCGCTTCCCTCATCATATTTATTGACTATAATGGAAAACGCACATTTGATACGCTCATTGTTTCTAAACTTCAGCGAAGTCCATTGACGCTCATTGATAAATTGCGTCAATGTCGATTTTAAATCATCGAATACATTCTTATTGGTCCCTTGAATCTTTTGCGTATTGATATCGACTGTTGCGTTCAACTCTTGCGCCGATGCACTTTGCATAAAAAAAAGAATCAAGGTGATAACAATCAGTCGCACATATCGCATATTTTGTCTATGATGTCTTTAGCCACTTCTTTTTTGTTTTTCAGTGAGAATGGGATTTTTTCTTTTTCACTGAGGATGGTAATTTTATTTGTATCATACATGAATCCGGCACCATTGTCTTTCAGTGAGTTAAGCACGATAAAATCCAAGTTCTTCTTTTTAAGCTTGTACAGGGCGTTCGCTTCTTCATCGTTTGTTTCAAGGGCAAATCCTATCAGCAGTTGCCCTTTATGTTTCATTTGTCCCAACGAAGCGGCAATATCGCGAGTCGGCTTCAAGACCAAAGTCTGAGTTCCTTTTTCACGTTTTATTTTACAGCCTTCCATATCATTCGGTGTAAAATCGGCTACGGCGGCACATAGAATGCCGATGTCTGCGTCCTTAAAACTGTTTGTTGCCATTTCGTACATTTCTTGTGCACTTTCTACGCATATGCGCTCAATGTTGCGATGATGCACTTCAAGATGTGTGGGACCGCTGACCAATATGACATTGGCTCCACGTTGCGCACATTCTTCGGCCAAAGCATAGCCCATCTTCCCGCTTGAATAATTGCCGATAAAACGCACCGGATCTATTTTTTCATAAGTCGGCCCGGCCGTAATCAGTACCGTCTTCCCGGTAAGAGATTCTTTTTCCGAAAATAGTTTACGGATATGTCCTACAATATTTTCGGGCTCCTCCATACGTCCTTTTCCGACCAGTTGGCTGGCTAATTCTCCGCTGGCCGGTTCAATGATGATATTGCCATAACTGCGAAGGGTCTCCAGATTCCTTTGTGTAGCCGGATGTGCATACATGTCAAGGTCCATGGCCGGAGCCACTACTACCGGAGCTTTCATTGAAAGATATGTCGTAACAAGCATATTGTCGGCTATTCCATTAGCCATTTTCCCTATGGTCGATGCTGTTGCCGGTGCTATAATCATCACATCTGCCCAAAGTCCCAACTCGACATGGCTGTTCCATGTTCCGTCGCGCTGGGCAAAGAAATCACATATGACCGGCTTTCTTGTCAGGGCCGAAAGTGTCACGGGGGTAATAAATTCTTTTCCGGCCGGAGTTATGACCGTCTGGACCTCAGCCCCTTCCTTGATTAGCAATCGGATAAGCAAGCATGCCTTATAAGCTGCTATACTGCCGGTAATGCCTAATACAATATGCTTCCCTTGCAGCTCCATCTTTTTATCATTGTTTTTGACCGATGTGAGACTCGCTTAGCTTGATGCGCGTCAATACGGCTTTTGTCTCACGCGGAAAGTCCCCTTGCAGTATCCAGCTGTAATATCCCGGATCATTGTGAAGCGTGTGAATCACCGATTGCCCCTTGTATTTCCCGAAATTAAATACGATTTCTTTTTGGTCGTTATATATCATGCGACCCGCCAGATCCACATTGTCGTTCATCCTTGAAAAATCCGACAGAAAATTTATGTCGTTTTTCAATGTTTCGGGATAACGGTCCAACTGGGCTTTCAGTACTTCGTAAGTTGCCGTCGTATCAGCCAACGAGGAGTGTGCATCGATCAAATCCTTGTGGCAATAAAACTTATATGCTGCTACCAATGTTCGCTGCTCCATCTTATGAAAGATGTTTTGCACATCTACCAATTTAGCTTTATGGATATCAAAGTCGATACCGGCTCGAAGCATTTCTTCCACCAACATAGGTATGTCAAAATGATTGGAATTGTAGCCGGCAAAATCGCAACCGGCAAAATCATTGGCAAGCCCTTGTGCCACCTCCTTAAATGTAGGACTGTCTTTCACATCTTCGTCCGTAATACCGTGTATCTTGGAAGATGCTTCGGGTATATGCCTTTCAGGATTGATCCGCATCATTTTCGATTCTTCGTTTCCGTTGGGAAGAATCTTTATATAGCTGATTTCAACGATACGATCCTGGGTGACATTGACACCGGTTGTTTCCAAATCAAAAACCACCAAAGGCTTTTTCAAGTTGAGTTTCATAATCTTGTTAGTTATTGATTAGAAGAGGCATAAGCAGCATCAGCAAATCTGTATTTCCCGATTGTTCTCCGGGAACTATAAGTCCGGCGCGTGATGCATCAGCCAGTTTGATGATAAAGTCGGTTCCTTGCAGAGCGCTTATCAGTTCTAACATATCCGTGCCCTTGAATCCTATTTTCAGAGGCATGCCTTCATACTGGCAGACCAGCTGTTCTTCTGCGCTTAGCGAATAATTGATGTTTTCGGATGTAAGCACTACCTTATTACTGCTAAAGACAAATTTCACAAGAGCCGTAGTCTTGTCGGCCACGACAAGCACACGGCGCATGGCACTCACAAACGAGGCACGATCTATGACGGCCACATTGTTGTTTTGAGTCGGTATGACACTTTTATAATTGGGATATTTTTCTTCTATCAAGCGGCAGCTTATCATGTAGTCTTCAGTTTCAATCCTGGCATTGCTGGTTCCATAGGTGCGTATCGTAATTATTCCCTTGGCCTTATCCAAGATGTTCTTTAATATGTTTGCCGGTTTCTGCGGCAGGGTGAAACCTGCAGTCGTTCCATGCGTATCGCATTCTATGCGGTAGCGTATCAATTTATGCCCGTCACTGGCAACGATTGAAAGGTCTTCGGGAGATATATCCATGAATACACCATTCATTACCTTGCGCGTCTCATCGTTTGCGGCTGCTATTAGTGCTGTACTGATACCCTTGACAAGCGAAGCGGCTTCTAATGTGATGTCGTTCGATTCGCCTTCGGGGGTAGCCGGAATAGGATATTCATCACCTTGCACACCTTGAAACGAGAAATGCCCGTTTTGGTAAGTCAGATCTATTTGTAAAGTGCCCGGATTGATTTCCAATGTCAACGGTTGCTCGGGTATCTCTTTCAAGATGTTCATGATTTGTTTCGATTCCAACGCAAACTTGCAGTCGCCATTGGCTTCTTGCAGCTCTATATTGGTTTTCAACATGGTATCCTGGTCGGTAGCGACAACCATCATGTTATTCCCCTTGATGTCAAAGAGGAAACAAGATAATATCTGAATGGTGTTCTTGGGTTGGATAACACGCTCTATATTTTGCAAACGGCTATAGAGCAAAGTGCTTGTTACAACATATCTCATATTCTTCAACAGTTTCTTTTTGTGAGTTACAAAGGTAATGGAATTTGGAAGAAGCGCAAAGTTTTTTCATCTTTTTTGGACTGACAGCAATATGTATGGCTTATTCCGGTATGCCGCTGTCAACAAAATATTTCCACAGAGGGGCAATCATAAGTGACTGTTTGAACACGCCATTCTGCAACCATTCGTATACTTCCTTGCGTGTTGCCAGGAAAGGCTCCAGGTCTTCTGTTGCATCCAGGTGTTGCCCCGAAGTGCGTTTCACGCCTTCTGCCACAAAACAATGGCACCAGTTGTTTTGCGATCCCGGATTGCTTGAAATGACCATCAGCTCGCGCCATGTGCCACCGGTATATCCTGTTTCCTCCCACAATTCGCGCTTGGCCGCAGCAAGGGGCTCTTCGCCTTTTTCCACAACGCCGGCACATATCTCGGTCGACAGGATTCCTGCACCATGGCGATATTGACGTTCCATCAACATCATCCCGTTTTCATCTATGGCGATGACATTCACCCAGTCGGGATATTCAAGCACGTAATATTCATCGTAGATCTTTCCGGTCGGCAGTTTAACGACGTCACGCCTGGCTGTAAGCCAGGGACGTTTTATGAGATACTCGGATTGGAGAGTTTCCCATTTCCATGATTTCTTTTCCATCTGACAGTGCGTTTATGATTTATACCTGTAAAGAACGCCGTTTTTCCCAAAATCGTATAACTTTGCGGCACAAAAAAATGCGTTGCATGTTAAAAAAACAGCTTTGTTTATTGGTCGAATTGCTGAAGCGCCCTTTTACCGAAGAATGGTGTTTTGTTGCATTCATGTTCGCATTAGGTTTGACTTGCATCATCTTTGAGCCTTGGAACAGTCTGCGTCTCTACTCATTGTCGGAACTGCCGGGCGATGTTTATCTGCTTGCTTTGCTCCTGACTTTGCTGCCTGCCAAATGGCGTCGCCCGCTGACAGCATTTACAGCTGCATTGCTTTATGTCATAGCTTTCATCGACAATTTGTTTTATGTGGCCATAGGCTCGCCTCTGTCGGCATCACTCTTGCGCGCTGTCATAAATACCACATCGCGTGAGGCCGGTGAAGCCATACACGCTTTTTCGGGATGGCATTTGCTCTTTTCCCAATTGCCCATAATTCTGTCATTGGCAGTTGCACACATTTATTGTGCCGGGCACCGGTCTATGCGTCGGTTTCAGTTTGAATCTCATCCGTCATTGCTTTCTGCTGCTATGGTATTGGCAATTTGTTCTTTAGTTTTCGGGAGCAATAACAAGCGTTATTTGTTTCATCGGTTAGTGCTGTCCAGGTCCGACACCGAATTGCCGCAGTCAATCATGGACATGAGCGTGAAAACAGGCTATTATCTTCCGGTGTATCGGTGTTGGAAATCCGTCATTGAATTGTCGCGCCATTTACATGCGGTGCGCATGCTTCCCCTTGCCCAGCAAGATATTCCAATTGACAATTGCACGTTCCGGTCGCCTCGTATTTTGCTTGTCATTGGAGAGAGCCTGAACAAAAGCCATTGCGGACTATACGGTTATCATCTTCCTACGACACCCCGTCTGTGCAAAAGAGAAAAACAAGGTGAACTTATCGCTTTTTCAAACGTCATAAGTCCTTGGAACTTCACATCGGAAGCTTTGGAACATTTGCTCTCGCTCCATAGTTATGGAGATAAAGGGCAGTGGTACGAATATCCCCTTTTCACATCTGTATTCAGACAGGCGGGATATGGCGTGGCTTTTATTTCCAACCAATATACGCTCCAGGCCAAAAAGGCAGAATCTTTCATTGATACGCAATTGCTCAACGACAGTCTGTTGGATACTTTCCAGTTTACATGGCGCAACTCTCATACCCACACCTACGATGAAGGACTGTTGGCTGATTATGACTCGCTGGCACCAAAAATGTCGGCCCATAACCTCATGATAGTACATTTGCTCGGTCAGCACGTCGAATTTTCAGACCGGGTGCCACCGGCACGTCATCATTTCCAACCGTCGGACTATGATCGTCGCGACTTGTCACCCGGCAAGCGTGCCATCCTGGCCGATTACGACAATGCAGTGCTTTACGGAGATTCCGTAACGGATATGCTCCTAAGCCGCGAGAACAACCGTGAAAGCATTGTCATCTTTGTTTCAGACCACGGAGAGCGCGTCTTTGATGCCAATTCACAACAATATGGTCGCAGCAACAGCCTCAGTCCTGTAGACGTGCGGCAGCAATATGAGGTTCCAATGTGGATATGGGCTTCACCCTCTTACCGCAGGCGCCATCCCGAAATTATACGTGCATTGAGACATGCCGCCAATTTGCCGTTTTCGACAGACCGCCTGTCGCATCTTCTGTTGTTCCTTGCAGGAATCAGAACTCCATTGTACCGGCCTCAACTCAATCCGCTCAGCACCCGATATTCCGCTACGCGGCCAAGGCTTGTACGCGGCCTATACAACTATGAAAGCCTTATTTTTCCCTGAGTCATTGCGAAAATTGCAACTTGGCAAGTAATAATTGCAGGATTGGAGCCTTAAATTGCAGAATCAAGTCTTGGTTACTTAAAACAAAGTCCTGATTTTTAATAACCAAGTCTTGGTCGATAATAATCAAGTCTTGGTTTTGCAAAATAAGACCTCAATTCCGCAATTTATAACGATGAAACGACAACAACGACAAACCTTCTTACAAAAATATTATTGCTGTCCGCTAAAGTGTAAATCTCCAAATCCAACCTACTGAAAGATAGGAGTCTGGCTTAGAATTAGTCATGGACAAGCCCCCTGTTGGCTTTCAGATTCATCCGGAGGTACTTCCGCAACATATTCAAGCATGATTTTGAGGTCGGCATCGGGTTGGTTGAAGAAGCTTTCAAGATTTATGTAGTACATCAGCATGATGCGTACCATCGTGGCAAGCCCCGAGAAGCTCCGGTGTCTTTTTAATGAGCTTTGCTGCACTGAAAGCAGCAGGTTGGCAATTAATGTCACCCAAATCCGGATTTTGATGGTGATAGCGGAGGTGAACCTTCTCGTTGGCATGAATGGCATCCGCCGGTTTTTTGTCGTGACAAGGATAAACATATTGGGGCGACGCTGTAACCGCGCCGCCCCAATATGCTATAGAGGGTTTGCTGCTCTCGCTGCCCTTATTTATTTTACGAGCACTTTCTTCACTGTGCCATCGCTCATTCTGATGATGTTGATGCCCTTTTGCGGGGAGGCGATGTGCGTGCCGTCTATGGTGTAGCGCTCCACCTCAATAGCCGAAGCGGATGTGGATGTGGATACAGCCTTTATGCCCGTCTCGATGCTGAAGAAATCTTTCCACTGCGGGGCAGATTTGTAGGCGTTCAAACTTTCCTTTGGAACGTAAAGAGTGCAATTGCGCTTGTTGATACCGTTGAAGACCAATGCCTTGCATACAGGAGGTGTTGCTGCCTTGCACTCCAACTTCTTGAGACTGCTGCAGCTGGCGAAAGCCCACTTCTCTATGCTCGTAACGGAATTGGGGATGACAACGGAGGCAAGGCTCTTGCAACCATAGAAGGTATAGTCATCTATGCTTGTAACGGATTCGGGGATGACAACGGAGGTAAGGCTTTTGCAGCCTCTGAAAGCATTTTTTCCTATGCTCGTAACGGAATTCGGAATGGCAATGGAGACGAGGTCGGTGCTACCAGAGAAAGCATCGTCACCTATGCCTGTAACTGTATAGTCTGTTCCCTCAATGTCTAACTTCTCGGGAATGTCGGCTGACAACACAGAGTCACCCGCTTCGGAAACGTAGGCTGTATAGTCACCTGTCAGCCTGTATACGAAGACGTTGTTGCAATCCTTGAAAACAGTGCTCTCCAAGTTCGTAACGGAGCTTGGGATGGTAACGAATGCAAGATTGTTGCAACCCGTGAAAGCATCATTCTTTATGCTTGTAACAGTGTAGTCTTTCTCCTCATAGTTTATCTTTTCGGGGATAACGGCTGTTAATGCAGAATCTCCCACTTCGGAAACATAGGCCGTATAATCGCTTTTCAGTCTGTATTCTACGCGTCTGTCGCAACCCTTGAACGCACCGTCCTCTATGCTCGTAACGGAGCCGGGAATAATAACGGACGCAAGGCTGTCACAATCCTTAAAAGCATTTTTCCCTATGCTCGTAACTGAGCTGGGTATGATGGCCGAGGCAAGACTGCTGCAATTCTGAAAAGCACTTTCCCCTATGCTCGTGATGGTATTTGGTATTGTAACGGAGGCAAGGCTGCTGCAACCATAGAATGTTCTTTCTTCTATGCTTGTAACAGAATTAGGGATGACAACAGAGGCCAGGCTGCTACAACCTAAGAAAGCACTTTTTCCTATGCTTGTAACAGTGCTTGGAATTGTAACGGAGGCAAGGCTGCGGCATTTCCAAAACATGCCTTCTCCTATACTTTTAGTGGAGCTCGGGAAGGTGATGGAGACAAGACCACAACCATAGAAAGCACTTTTTCCTATGTTCGTAACGGAATTAGGAATGGTAATGGAGGCAAGGCTGCTGCAATTCCGGAAAGCGTTGTCACCTATGCTTGTAACGGAATTAGGAATGGTAATAGAGGCCAGGCTGCTGCAACCATAGAAAGCACTTTTTCCTATGCTTGTAACAGCGCTTGGAATTGTAACGGAGGCCAGGCTGCGGCAATTCCAGAAGATGCTTTCTTCTATGCTTTTAATGGAATTGGGAATGGTAATGGAGGACAGGCTGCTGCAATTTCGGAATACGTTGTCGCCTATGCTCGTAACGGAGTTAGGAATTGTAATGGAGGCCAGGCTGCTGCAATCTCGGAAAGCGTTGTTGCCTATGCTCGTAACGGAGCCGGGGATGGTAACGAAGGTAAGTTTGTTGCAACCCTTGAAAGCATCGTTCTCTATGCTTGTAACGGTGTAGTCTTTCTCCTCATAAGTTATCTTTTCGGGAATATCGGCTGTTTTTACAGATTTGCCCACTTCGGAAATGTAGGCCGTATAATCGCTTTTCAGTCTGTATTCTATGCGTTTGTCACAACCCGAGAAAGTACCGTCAGCTATGCTCGTTACGGTAGTGGGGATGATTGCCGATGCAAGGTTGCTGCAATCCTTAAAAGCATTTTTCCCTATGCTCGTAACTGAGCCGGGTATGATGGCCGAGGCCAGGCTGCTGCAATTCTGGAAAGCCCGGTCAGCTATGCTTGTGACGGAATTCGGAATGTCAATGGAGGTAAGGCCGCTACAATTATAGAAAGCCCGGAACCCTATGGTCGTAACGGAGCTTGGGATGGTGACGGTGGCAAGGCTCTTACAACCCGAGAATGCATCGCTTCCTATACCTGTAACAGTATAATATGTATCTTTATACAAAACCTTTTCGGGAATATTAAACATCTCCTTTCTGTAAATTTCATCGGAATAAATTCCCGCATTAAGAAGTGTGGCTGTTCCATCCTTTTTATATTGGTATAAGTAAAGTCTGTTGCAACCCTTAAAAGCACCGTTTCCTATGCTCGTAACAGATTTCGGAATGGTGACTGAGGCAAGGCTCTCGCAATCATAGAAAGCATCGCTTCCTATGGTTGTAACGGAGTTCGGGATGTCAACAGAGGCAAGGCTGCTGCAATACGAAAAAACGCCGTTTCCTATGGTCGTGACGGATTTCGGGATGGTGACGGTGGTCAGGCTGCTGCAACCCCGAAAAGTCTGGTCGCCTATGGTTGTAACGGAATTCGGGAGGTCAATGGCGGTAAGGCTGCTGCAATTATAGAAAGCCCGGAGCCCTATGGCCGTGACGGAATTCGGGATGGTGGCGGTGACAAGGCTCTTGCACCCCGAGAAAGCATCGTCTCGGATGGTCGTGACGGAATTCGGAATGATGACTGAGGCAAGGCTCTCGCAATCGCAGAAAGCATATTCTCCTATGCTTGTAACGGAATTTGGGATGTCAACGGAGGCAAGGTTCTTACACCCCGAGAAGGCATCGTCTCCTATGCTTGTAACGGAGTTTGGGATGGCGACGGAGGTAAGGCTGCTGCAACCCCGAAAAGTCTGACCGTCTATGGTCGTAACGGATTTCGGGATGCTAATGGAGACAAGGCTCTTGCAATCATTGAAAGCCCGGTATCCTATGGTCGTGACAGAATTCGGGATAGTGACGGAGGCAAGGCTCTTGCACCCGGAGAATGCGCTTCGTCCTATGCTAATAACGGTATAGTCTTTTCCCTCATAGGTTATTTTTTCGGGAATGTCGGCGGTTCTGATGCTGCTTTTGCTGCTGCTGACTTCTGCGGTGCCGCTATCATAAAGCTTGAAGTTCAAATCATTTTGCGATAGTTCATCCGCAAATGCGGGAATGCCGCAAAGCATTACTGCCAACAGGAGCATAATCTTTAACTTGTAAATTGTCATTGTTCTTTTCGTTTTTATCGGTTTATAGTTTAAATTCAATGCAAAGGTATGAGTTTTTTTCTTAAAAGCGAAAAACAGGCATCAAAAATCGTATTCGCGCTCGATTTATAATAAATAATGAATGTTTTGAGAAGCGCAATATCTCTATGCTGATGCCCTCTCGTAATCATTGCGTTCAAGATGTTGTTCCCGCTGTCGGTTCCGAAGGCTTCGGCTGTAGCGGAAAGAGCTATGGTTGCCAAGTCTGTAAATTTGGGAACTACACCTCTGCGAGGTATGTTCCCGAGGGCGGTGACACGATTTTCGGCAAAATCTTTGAATATATCGAGGATTTTTCCGAACTTTACGATGAAATTGTGTGTAAGCGCAGCTTTTGCATTGTGAATGTTTTAGGAAATTAATTCAACCAACAAGTTGCTGAGTATTTTTGCAGAGCAATTATGGAGCATCGGATTTTACTTGAAACCCTTAAGAGATATTTCGGTTATGACATGTTTCGTCCCGGACAGGAAGACATAGTCCGTTGCGTACTTTCGGGACGCGATTGTTTGGTGTTGATGCCCACAGGTGGCGGCAAAAGCCTTTGTTATCAACTGCCCGCCCTGTTAATGAAAGGAACAGTCGTTGTCGTTTCTCCGCTTATTTCATTAATGAAAGACCAAGTCGATGCCCTTCGTGCCGCCGGCATTCAGGCTGCCACGCTCAATAGTTCAATGAGCGAAAACGACAGTCTGCAGGTTACACGCGATTGTTTGAAAGGCAATGTAAAACTGGTGTATATGTCGCCCGAAGCCGTCCTGGCACGGGCTCCATACCTGCTGCATGATTTTCAAATATCGCTCTTTGCCATCGATGAAGCACATTGTGTCAGTCAATGGGGACACGACTTCCGGCCGGAATATACCCAATTGCACTTGCTGAGAAAAGAATTTCCGAATGTCCCGATGATAGCCCTTACAGCAACAGCCGATAAGGTAACGCGCAGCGACATTTTGAAACAGCTCGGTCTGAGCAATCCTAAGGTATTCGTCAGCAGCTTCGACCGTCCCAATCTGAGTCTGTCGGTAGTTCAGGGCATGCAAAAGAAATCGAAAGACAAAATGATTCAAGCTTTTATCCGTGAGCATCGTGAGCAAAGCGGCATCATTTATTGCCTGAGCCGCAAGATCACGGAGGCCGTGTCGGCCATGCTGAATGAAAACGGCATCAAGTCGCGCCCTTATCACGCCGGTTTGCCGCCGGACATGCGCGATTGCATTCAAGAAGATTTTGTACACGACCGTTTACAAGTGATATGCGCGACGGTTGCCTTCGGCATGGGCATCGATAAAAGTAATATTCGCTGGGTTATCCACTATAACCTGCCTAAATGCATCGAAAACTTCTACCAGGAAATAGGGCGCGCCGGACGCGACGGGATGCCCGCCGACACCTTGCTGTTCTACAGTTATGGCGATGTGATACAACTGTCTTCGTTTGCCCGCGAAAGCGGTCAGCGCGAAATCAACATGGAACGTCTGAAACGAATGCAAGAATATGCCGAATCCAAAATCTGCCGTCGGCGAATCTTATTGAACTACTTTGGTGAGACCACTTCAAAAAATTGCGGCAATTGCGATGTGTGCAACAATCCGCCGCAAACATTCGATGGAACCACAATCGTCCAAAAAGCTCTTAGTGCCATCATGCGCGCACAAGAGCATATAGGCTTCAATATTGTGATTGACATCCTGAGAGGGACCTATTCGCCAGAAATAAAAGCTCACAGCTACGACCGTCTGAAAACATTCGGTGTAGGCCGTAATATTCCGCGCGGCGATTGGCACCGATATTTGCTGCAAATGCTGCAAATGGGCATCATCGAATTGGCTTACGATGAGAATAACCATTTGAAAGTGACTCGACAGGGGCACGATATACTTTTTAATGGCAAGACTGTCGGCCTCACGATTTTGGAGCACGACAGCCCTACAAAGGGAAAACAAGCCAAAAAGATCAGCACAACAGAACGACTGCTTTTTGACGCTAAGTCCCATAAGCAGGAAGAAGACGAAGAGCTGTTTGAAGCCCTGCGGCTTCTGCGCCGACAGATAGCCGACCGGCAAGGCTTGCCACCCTATACAGTCTTCAGCGACCGTACCCTGCACGAAATGGCTTGCGTCAAACCACGCTCGCTCGAAGAGCTGGGAGACATAGTGGGAGTCGGAGCATTCAAACTAAAGAAATACGGAATGGATTTTGTTGCTGAAATTCGCAAATGCAGCAAAGTGTAAAGTCTGGAGTCAAAAAGTCGAACATGTGTAAAGAATATCAGCCGAAAAGTGCAGAAACGGGAGTTTTTTGATACCTTTGCAAATACAAATTCAAATTCAAACCAAAAAACATATATCAGTCATGAGTAATAGAATCAAGAAATTCCTGCTGCCCGAAAGCGAAATACCTACGCAATGGTATAACATACAGGCCGACATGAAGACCAAGCCGCTTCCTTTCCTGCATCCGGCCACAAAACAACCGCTGAAGGCTTCAGATCTATACCCGATTTTCTGCGAAGAGTGTGCCAACCAAGAATTAGATCAGACACATTCCTGGATAGATATTCCCGAAGAAGTTCGTGAGCAATACAAGAATTATCGCTGCACACCTTTGGTGCGCGCATACGGACTGGAAAAGGCACTTGACACTCCGGCTCATATTTATTTCAAAAACGAAAGCGTAAGCCCCGTAGGCAGCCATAAATTAAACAGCGCCTTAGCACAAGTATATTATAACAAGGAACAAGGCGTAAGCAACATTACGACGGAAACCGGCGCCGGTCAATGGGGAACAGCCCTATCTTACGCATGCCGTTTATTCGGCATTGATGCGGCCGTCTATATGGTAAAAATCAGCTACGAACAGAAGCCCTACCGCCGCAGCATGATGCATGTGTTCGGTGCACAGGTAACTCCGAGCCCCTCCATGTCAACCCGTGCCGGGAAAGACGTTCTGACAACAGACCCCGAATGCAACGGCTCATTGGGCATTGCCATATCGGAAGCCATCGAATTGGCTACTCAAACAAAAAATTGCAAATACGCATTAGGTTCGGTACTCAATCACGTAAGTCTTCACCAAACCGTTATCGGCTTGGAAGCTGAAAAGCAAATGGAAATGGCCGGCGAATATCCCGACAAGATAATAGCCTGCTTCGGAGGCGGTTCCAATTTCAGCGGTATTGCTTTCCCTTTCATGCGCCATAACATTTTAGAAGGGAAAACGACCGAGTTCATTGCCGCCGAACCCGAAAGCTGCCCAAAACTGACAAAAGGAAAGTTTGAATATGACTTCGGAGATGAATCCGGCTACACCCCCCTGCTTCCCATGTATACTTTGGGACACAATTTCCAACCGGCCAGCATTCATGCCGGAGGTTTGCGTTACCACGGCGCCGGTGTCATCCTTTCGCAATTGCTGAAAGACGGCTATTTGCGCGGTGTAGACATTCCTCAATCGGAGACATTCAAATACGGAATCCTCTTTGCACGTACTGAAGGTATCATTCCGGCTCCAGAAAGCTGCCATGCCATTGCCGCTACAGTACGCGAAGCCATGAAATGCAAGGCAGAAGGCAAAAAGAAAGTCCTGCTATTCAACTTGAGCGGACACGGCCTTATTGATCTGGCATCCTATGAACGTTACTTGCAAGGTGATCTTCAAGATTATACTCCGACTGAACAGGAACTGAACAAATATTTGAGCGAGGTTGCACCACTGCAGCCATGATTTCACATTAGAAAGCAGCAAAAAACCATTCCGGAAGGCTTGAAATCCAATATTTGCTCTGTAAAAGTGCCTCATATAAAAATTAAAGTCGTACTTTTGCAAGCGCTATCACGTGATGGTAGCATATTCAAACCTATTTAATAAATAACTTAAAGACCAAATGGCAACAAAAATCAGATTGCAACGCAACGGGCGCAAAGGCTATGCCTTTTTTAGCATCGTTATTGCAAATTCGAACGCTCCACGCGATGGAAAGTTCACAGAAAAATTGGGTACTTACAACCCTAACACACAACCTTCAACTGTAGATTTGAATTTTGACCGCGCTCTCTATTGGTTAGAGGTCGGCGCACAGCCCACGGATACCGTCCGAAACATTTTGTCACGCGAAGGCGTGCTTCTGATGAAGCATCTGCGTGGAGGTGTTCGTAAGGGGGCTTTCGACGAAGCAACTGCACAGGCTAAATTTGAAGCTTGGAAAAACGAACGCGATCAGAAAGTAGGCAAAGCCATTGCCAAGGTTGCCGAAGAGAAAAAGGCCGCCAGCGCAAATCGTTTGGAAGCTGAAAAGAAAATCAACGAAACAATCGCAAAGAAAGTAGCTGAAAAGAAAGCCGAAGCTATCAAGGCTGCTGAAGAAGCCGCTGCTGCGGCAGCGGCTGAGGCTGCAACAGCCGAAGCAACTGCCGAGGGTGAAACTCCTGCCCCCGAAGCAACTACAGCAGAATAAGGCTCGCCATTTTCACAACTTACTAACTAAAACGTATAATCAAGTTGGCTGTTATCCTATCGGCCAACTTGATTTTTTTGAACTTTTCGCGACAAACAGTTTTTGTTGTTATAAAAACTGCCTATCTTTGTTTGTCACATCAAACATCAATATAAGCAACATGAAAAAACTACTTGCCTTTTTAGCATTGCTAATCTTTTCAACAAGTTTTGCCGGCACTGCAAAAGCCGACGGAACAGCAAAGGAAAGACCCCAATTGGTCATTTTCGAAACTGACATGGGAAATGATATTGACGACGCTCTCGCCTTGGATCTTCTCTATAAATATATGGATCAAGGAAAAATCAAGCTTTTGGCCATTATGACAAACAAGGAGGGTGCGAGTTCTGCACATTTCATTGATATCATGAACACCTGGTATGGCTATCCAAAGATACCCATTGGCATCGTCCGCAACGGTGCAGAGTGCAAACATCCAAACGACTATACGTTGGCAGTCTCTGATATGAAAGCCAACGGAAAGCCGGCATTTAAAACCTCCGTCAAAGACGTTACCAAACTACCTGATGCGGAACAACTGTATCGCAAAATACTATCCAAACAGCCCGACCACTCTGTTGTTATCATTTCCGTCGGTTTTTCTACCAATTTGGCTCGTCTGCTTGATACCCGGCCTGATTCTTACTCTTCTTTGAACGGGCGGGAACTGATTAAAAAGAAAGTGAAGTTATTTTCGCTCATGGCAGGAAATTTTGACCAGCGTCACCTTACGGAATACAACGTTGTCAAAGACATTGCCGCATGTGCCAAGCTGTTTAAGGAGAGTCCGATTCCCATCGTGACTTCGCCATTTGAATTGGGAGAAGCCGTACAATATCCGGGAAAAAGCATCGAAAACGATTTTGGCTGGACTACACGCCACCCAATGGTTGAAGCTTACAAGGCTTACGCAAAAATGCCCTACGACAGACCCACATGGGACTTAACGGCCGTTTTAGAAGTGTTGGAGCCCGGCAAATTCATGACACAATCGCCCAAAGGTACGATCGTTGTTGATGAAAAAGGGCACACTGATTTCACACAGGAAGCAAACGGGCTTCATTCATACCTTACTATTACGCCCGAACAGGGAAGACGCATCAAGCAATTTTTCGTTGAAACCATTCCGCAAAAAGCCAAACGCGTAAAAGATTGAATTCATAGCACAAGAGGCTGAACTTTCAGCCTACCATATCATTTTTGCTCCTTTCGGGTTTCTACCTGAAAGGAGCTATTTTTTTGGCAACAGCAGCGGGAAATAACACTGTTTGAAGCAAGCCACGTCCCAAAAGGAACAAGCAGAAGGCTATCCAAAGGCCATGATTGTCTATCAGCGGAAACAATGTGGCATAGGAAAGGAAAAACAGGATTGTAGCCAACAGCATGGATAGAAAAAGGCGTCCTGTAGATGTGATGCCGATAAAAATACCATCCCACAAAAACGCTGCAAAACCAGCACAAGGTATGACGGCCATCCACAAGGAGTAACTATGAGCGCGTGCCAAGACTTCGCCATTATTGGTCAACAAAGACAACAGGGAATCACCGAAAATAGCATAGGCTATGGTGAAAGCAATGGCAACAATCATGCCCCATTTAAAAAGGCAGCTTACCGTAGCTCTAAAAGACTTGACATCATGCGCTCCGGTATAATGCCCGGCTAATGCTTCGCCTGCATTCGAGAAGCCATCCATGAAATAAGAAAAAAGATAGAAGAACTGGAGCAAAACGGTATTGGCTGCTAACATGAGGTCGCCCTGACGTGCACCTGCAGCAGTAAAGAATGACGTAACTGAAAGGATGCAAAGAGTGCGTAGAAAGATATCGCGATTGACACGAAGGAAGGCTAGCAACTCACGGCCGTCGAAAATGCTTGCAGAAGAGTCCACATGGCGATAGAATGCAAATTTTTTCAGCCATAAAGCTATTGCCACTGCAAGCCCTACATATTGAGCAAGCACTGTACCCAAGGCAACTCCGGCCACCTGCATGCCAAGGACATAGACAAAAAACAAACTGGCGGCAATGTTCGCCACATTTTGGACCAGAGCCACGGTCATGGTTACAGTTGTACTCTGAAGGCCAATAAACCAGCCATTAAACGCATACAAAAGAATCACTGCCGGAGCTCCCCATATGCAAATGTTAAAATAAGTGCGTGCTGCCGCCTCAACTTCGGGTGATGCGTTGACAAGATAGAAAGCCAATTCTCCGACAGGATGCTGCAATAGCAGGATGAGGCTCGAAATTGACAGGGCAAAAAAAGCAGAGCGATAAAGAGCAACTGCCACATTGCCACGACAGCCTGCACCCAATGCCTGCGAGGCAAAACCGCTTGTCCCAGCACGTAAAAAGCCGAACAGCCAATATACCACACTAAAAATCATTCCGCCCACAGCAATGGCTCCGATATAGACAGAAGAGCCCAAATGGCCGACAATAGCGGTATCGACCAAACCAAGCAAGGGAACAGTGATGTTAGAAACGATGGCAGGCAAGGCTATGCGAAGAATTGCCTTGTCGAAAGTACCGAAAAAAGTCAGATGTCTTAATTGCATTCCAATGAATTCAACACAAATCTCACTTCTTTGAAACCATAACGCCTTAAATGGTCGTCGGCATCACGCAAAAGCAGATGGCCATCAGGTTCAACACGTTCCAAACGGGCACTGAACACACCGTTGCCGTCGCGATAGGCATGAAAGCCTTCACGCCTGAACAACATGCTGCAATATTGTTCGCGGATAGCATTATATTCTTTTTGTTCCAACAGTTCGTAATAGGAAGTAAAATGTGAAATGACTGCCGACAGTACCTGATTTGGTTCAATATGGCGATCTGTTATCATTTTCAAGGATATAGGATTGGGCGGATAAGATGAAAAGCTCATTTGGTTCAGATTGATTCCGGAGCCAAGCACACACCGGGAGATGCTGTCGCCATGCAATTCGATTTCAATCAAGGTTCCGCTAATCTTATGCTCTCCATAATAGATATCGTTGGGCCACTTTATCCTGAATCCGGAAGCATATCGGTTCAAAGCGCGGCATATCGACAACGAAGCGGCCTGTAGCAATAAGAACTGGCAACGTGGCGGCAAGAAGCAAGGCTTTATGCCGATACTATAGAGAAGATTTTCGCGAGGATTGCTTTCCCATTTATTGCCTTTTTGGCCTCTTCCTGCTGTTTGACACATGGCAGAAACAACCAGCATCTTGTCATCACACCAAGGCAGGCGACGTTTTACTTCGTCATTGGTTGAAGTGGTTTCAGATAGTTCTACAAGGCTAATCGGGAACTGTTCATTCATTCTGATAAGATGTATTGTGGGTTATAAACCAATCTTGCCGGCTCTCTGCAGCAGGTGGTCCTCCATAGCGGCCTTTGTATTCAAAGGTATCATGGTAGTTGAAAGCATCGAATGCCTGTTTTATGTGGTGCACGCGATAGGATTGTTCGTTGCCTACTATGGTAATAACATCAAATTGACATGGCATATCAAGCTTATACATTCCCATATATGCATTTCCGGTGGCAAGCAGGTGGCGTATCTTGTCACGATCCACAGCATCTTCGGGAGCCGCAAAATCGTCAGACGTTCTTGTCTTGACTTCGACAAAGATAATGAAGCCCAGTTTCTCTGCAACAATATCCAAATCGCAATGACCGCAGTGCCAATCCACATCGCGGATGTGGTAGTCTCGAAGCAATAAATAGCGCTGAGCCATCATTTCTCCCCACGAACCGATATAGTTATGAATAGCCATGACATGATTGGTTTTCGGTGCAAATTTACGGCTTTTGTTGCTTATCGCAAATAAAATAATACCTTTGCAGCAAATTAAGGCAATACCATGGATGATATCTACTATATGAAAAAAGCGTTGGAAGAGGCGCGATGTGCCGAACGGATAGACGAAGTGCCCATTGGAGCTGTTATTGTATCGAATGACACAATTATAGCCCGCGGTCACAACATGACAGAACATCTTTGTGATGTTACTGCCCATGCCGAAATGCAGGCCATTACAGCAGCAGCCAACACAATAGGCGGAAAATATCTCACAGGATGTACATTGTACGTCACTGTAGAGCCGTGTACAATGTGTGCCGGAGCCATAGGGTGGTCGCAAATAGGAAGACTGGTCTATGGCGCAAGCGATGAAAAGCGCGGTTTTACACGATATGCCCCCAATGCGTTGCATCCGAAGACAGAAGTAATCCGTGGCGTGCTGGCCGATGAAGCAAGCCGTCTCGTGCAGGATTTCTTTAAGAAAAAACGGCAATAATCGAGAGCAGGCAAGAAGGGAATAGACAAGAAATCACTAACTTTGTAATCCATTACAAGTATAACGCTATGATTCTATCAATGACAGGCTTCGGAAAAGCTGAAACCATTTGTGGAAACAAAAAAGTACACATTGAAATAAAATCACTCAACAGTAAAAATATCGATATTTCAACGCATATAGCACCCATGTTTTTGGAAAAAGACCTGGAAATGCGTACAATGCTTACAGAGAGGCTGAAACGTGGGAAAATAGATTTCACTCTTTGGGTTGAAGAAACAAATGGTGCACAGCCGAGCATACTTTCTAAAGAAGCCATTAAGGGATATATAGGACAAATACGCGAAATATGCCGTGAAGAAGACATAAAAGAGCCTGCAAATTGGTGGGATGTCATTGTGCATCTGCCTAACATCAGCGGCCAGGTTGCTAATGAAGAACTGAATGACGAAGAATGGCTGACAATCAGGAATGCCATTAACGAAGCCATTGACAAACTGATAGAATTCAGACATCAGGAAGGTGAAGCCGTAAAACGCAAGTTTGAGGAAAAGCTCAACAACATTGCTTCGTACTTGGACAATGTGAAACTTTACGAAGCAGCCCGCATCGAAAAGATAAAAGGGCAGATTCTACAACAGCTGAAAGAGTTGCCCGGAATTGATTATGACAAGGGACGCCTGGAGCAAGAAATGATTTATTATATCGAAAAGCTCGACATCAACGAGGAAAAACAACGTTTGTCCAACCACTTGAAATACTTTAGGGAAACCATGGATAAAAACGAGCCGCAAGGCAAAAAACTTGGTTTTATTTCACAAGAGATGGGACGGGAGATCAATACATTAGGCAGCAAGAGCAATCAGGCGGAAATGCAAAATTTAGTGGTAAAGATGAAAGACGAGCTGGAACAGATCAAAGAGCAGGTATTAAACGTGTTATAAAAGCATCAAATGGAAATGGAAGGAAAGCTAATAGTATTCTCGGCTCCAAGCGGAAGCGGGAAAAGCACTATCATCAACTGCCTGATGCAAAATGATTTCAATTTGCATTTCTCGGTGAGCGCAACAAGCCGTGCTCCGCGTGGACAAGAACAAAACGGAAAAGAATATTTTTTCCTAACTCCTGAGCAATTCAAAGAAAAAATCAAGGAAAACGCTTTCTTGGAATACGAAGAAGTATATCATGACAAGTATTATGGAACGCTGAAATCGGAAGTTGAAAAACAGCTCAAGAACGGAGAAAACGTTGTGCTTGACATCGATGTAAAAGGAGCTTTAAACGTAAAAAGGATTTATGGCAATCAAGCTTTGCTCGTTTTCATACAACCGCCTTCGGTCGAGACCTTGCGCCAACGTTTGCAGAAACGCGGCACCGACAGTCCCGAAGTCATAGAAGACCGAGTAAAGAAAGCCGAATACGAACTTTCATTCGCAAAAGACTTTGATGTTATCATTACAAACGACCAACTCGAAATTGCCGTCAGACAAGCGATAGAAACCGTTGGGAAGTTTCTGCACCACTAACCAACAATTAAAATGGCTATCAGAACAGGCATATTCGGTGGGTCGTTCAACCCTGTTCACAAAGGGCACATAGCCTTGGCCGAACAAATATTGCAGTTAGGCCTTTTAGACGAAATATGGCTAATGGTGTCACCACAGAATCCGCTAAAAGAAAACAATGATTTGTGGGACGACCAATTTAGGCTGCAATTGGCACGATTAGCTGTAGCAGGTCATCCGAACATTCAAGTATCCGATTTTGAATTTGGATTGCCACGTCCTTCTTACACATACTGTACACTAAGAGCTTTAAAGAAAACTTATCCGCAACATTCGTTCACACTGATTATCGGTGCTGATAATTGGAATTGCTTTCACAAATGGATAAACTATGATGAAATACTTAAAGAGTATCCCATCATAGTTTATCCGCGTGCTGGTTTTCAGACAAAAGCGCCAAAAGTCTCAGCAAATATAAATTTTCTACATTTACAGCTCTACCCAATCAGCTCTACAGAAATTCGCCAAAAGCTCAAACAGGGCGACGATGTGTCACAGTGGTTGGATTCGAAAGTTAACGATGAATGCAGGAAAGCGTTAGCTCAAAATGAGTCTTTTTCGATACAAATGGTATCCGCGTCAACAACAAATCCGGAAGCCGATGAAACATCTGTTTCGTCATAAGGCAAAGAGCTGACTGTAATGCCTCCAAGGCCGGAACCGGAAGCACCACTATTAGTACGGATATAACCATTACAAATGGCTATATCCCAATCTGTACGAGCTTTCCAGGATTTTTCAGCCGTTGAATCACTAATGGAGGCCTGTCCTAATACCCTTCCTTCACGAAGAGACACGTATGTCCAATGGTCTTTCTTAAAAGTTATTGTCAGCAATTTATCTGACTGGGCTGCACCGTTATCGTTTTCACTTGCACACGAAGCAAAAGCAAACAGAACAAGGAAAAGACCGAACAGGAATGTTTTTATCGTAAGTTTCATTTTGTATTGTATCTGATATCAATGGTTCCGTTCTCAGAATCAAGATTTGAAAAACGTAATTTCGCATTTTGGCCGTCTGCCGTTCTAATGAGGAACACCTTGTCAGTGGCATTATTGTCTTCTATGTATTTGTAGGCAGAAGCAGAAGCCAATATACAGGCTCCAGGAGCAACCGAGAATTCAGTGAGGCCGGGTCTTATATCCGCAGGGAAAACTGTTGAACGGCAAGGATATTCCATCGGTTTCCCACTACGATAGTCTATCAGAGAGACACTCTCAACCTGCCCTTTACCCATTCGTGCACCTATGGCAGACTTTCTCACTGCCAAATAGAACACCTCGTTTTGGGGCTCGGCAGGCATAATACATGGAGTTGCATCTATCGCGAGTTCGATCTCATCACTCAGGTACTGGCCTTGCATAGGATAATCGCCCCCTTGATTGTGAAAAGCCGATGCATAACTGTACAAGGTAGCATGATCTGATTTGCCATCACCTGTAAACGCCGTTCCGAACGAAAGATCATTGCGCGAAGTATACTTTAAACGGATTTTGAAAACAACTTTAGGCTCATAAGTGCAGACCTTGGCACCTTGCATTTTATTTGATAATTGGATTTCGGGCACTGAAGCATCACGGAAAAAGTCATACGGGAGATAAAAGCGACCTCTGTCGTGCGAATATGTGCCCCACGTATTTGCAACAATAAAAGCTCCATTATGGACAACGCCATTATTGTCTGTATAAGTAACCAAGTCGTCGTAACCAACTATTGTCATGGCATGAGCACCTGTAGTAGCCAGTCCTTTCAGCAATGAATGATAGCCTGTACCCGAAGGTCCATCGTAATAATTATCAATCGACCAGTTGCCCGATTGTGTGGAAAAGGCAAGAAGTCCTCCCGGGTGACTTCCGTCACCGGCATCATAGAGATAACGCTTGAGCAACTCTATACTGTCTGGAAAAGTCAGTATCTCTTCGGTACGATATTTCATAGCATTATAATATTTGCTATAACCAGTTGCCCACTTAAACTGATAAGTGCCCGATTTGCCGTAGTCGGCCTCGGTCATCATACCATACTTTTTAGATAGGAACAAACCTTCTTCTGCAAATCCACCTTGATCCTCACCACCATTAACCATATTCCAAGAGAATTTATAGGAAAAACGGTTCATTGCACTTTCAGAAGCATCACGGTCGAGCAAACGATTTATTTCATAGGTAAACAAATAGCCTATGCTTGAAGCCTGCGCACACGAACCGCCGTCTTGGTTGATAATAGGAGGAAAATACTTCGAAGTAGAATTGTCCACATATTTTGGTAATACAACCACATTGCGGTTGGCCTTAAATGGGCGCATGGTTGTCCTGATGCGCTCAACTTCAGGAGTAAGCTTTGGAGCCGGATATATGCGGTGCTTAACATTTTGCCCCTGTGCAGCAAAGGTGCCACACAGGAGCAAAAATAGGATTGCGATTGTTTTTTTATTATTTACCATTCAATCGATTATAGGTTTTCAATGCTTCGTTTCTTACTTTCTCAGAATATTTCATATCCTTACTCATCTTGAGCACGACTTCTGATATCTTTGGCACCATATAGGACTGCTCATGCCATCCAAACGCTTCGAGCAAGGCAACTTGAGCGTCCTCATCATTCATTGTCGGCAGATAGTTCAACAATTCAGGCATTAACGAATGATTCATAAAGTTACGGAGCTGACGAATCAACATTATGCGTTTCTTTGTTGTAAGCTCGGGATTCATGACCTCCTTTGTATCTTTTACCCATCGGTCGGCACTGCGTTCTATAACATCCTTAATGGTTGCACGTACACTATCTTTATGCAAATAGCAAATAGATGGATCATCAAACTGCTTGGCAAATTCAGCTAAAAGCTTATCTTTTGGGAATAAGCCCAACGCAGACATGGCATTGAAATTGCAACGCTCAGATGTATTGTTGGCTATCGACACTCTTATCAAAGAAGGTATCAATCTCACATCGCCACTCCTTCCTATCAGACGGAGAGCTTGGCGCTGAACCAATTCATAGCTATCCTGAGATGCCATTATCAGGACTTCAATAAAGTTATCATCCTTATAATCGGCTAATTTCAGTAGAGCCTGCAATCTCACGATACCTGCTGGTGACGATTCGTAAATGCTGCGCAAATCCTTGGAACTCAACAAGCCTAAACGGCACAGATGCTCCATGGCCAGGCATTGTATATCAGGATGAGAATCTTTCAGTAACCGCTTCCAGACAGAAGGCTTATTCTCATTAATGATATGATCCAAATCAAGCACTTTCTTTTCTGAAGAAGCAAAGCGGAATGTCGGGTCTCCGATGACGTGCGACTCTAAATAGGAACTATACCTGACGACATCACCTATGCAACCGCCGTTATTGATCAGACCTATCAGACGGTCACTCCATTTGTCTTGAAGTACATTAACTGAATTTGCGACACATGCAACTGTGCGTCCGGGTTGGAATATGTATTCGTCAGCTATGCAGTCGTCCAAATGAAAAGAGCCGCAAAAACATGCATCGATAATCACAACAGGAACATTGGGGTGATAACCATAGCCGGCAAAGTCTTCTATGTATAAGTCAAGCGCAGCGCTTGACAGAGAATCTTGTTCTGCCAATTTCTCATCAAGAGCATTCTCCAGCCACGTAGAAGGCAAATCAAATTTCTTTTCGAAAACAGTGCGCAACGAATCTGCATTCTTTCCTCTCTGCTTGGCCGAATACAAATGCTCACGACAATTCTTGATGATAAAATTCTTTGCTTCTTTTACAGTAGCTGGCAAATCCAAATTGTTAAGGTACTGAGTGTTCCAATACCCATGATGATGCAGTACAGCTAAACTGAGATCATTGCGCATCAGCTCATTCATCAAACTTTCTTTGATAGGATTGCGGTCTGTATGGTCCATATAGCCAATGCTATTACTGCGTCCTTTCAAGTTAGGAAAGTGTTCAAAATATGCAGATTTCTCATCTATGCTGGCAACTTTTGACTCGGAAATATAGCCGTGGCCACTGAAATAAAACAGTTGTTGCAGCTTTTGCTGACGGTTCTTTTCCTTAACCAATTTGACGAGGTAGCTTTTCAACTTTGAGTAACGCGAAACACCTCCTTCATCTGTCGGGCGAATACGTCCGCTATAAATATCAGGACGAAGTCTTTGCCGGCTGTCAGCCGTCACCGAATAATAGAAGTAGGGCTTTTCTTCGTCCTTGCCAAGCGATTTGAATCGAAGTCCGAAGTCATCATAATAACGGTCGGAAGGTACTGATGATTCGCGCCGGTCACGTCGCTGATCCATCTTAAAGGCACTTGTCATATGCTGTCCGTCACGCACCATCGCAATAGGGATGTCACCAATAAGCACAGCTCCAACTATGGGATTATCTTTTTGGCGATGTAATTTAATGAGTGTGGCACGGATGGAATCGGGTATGTGCCATTTGTCTATGACTGTATAGACTTTCAAGCCATGAAGCTCCTCAACCGACCTGGCATAAGCATCCACTTCGTTTCTTGCCTGTTCATAACTGTTTTTATCTATCACGATTGCAAAGCCATCCTTCGCCTGTATAGATAAACATGGGCAAAGAGCTATTGCCGCAAATATCAACCTTTTTAAGCTTATCATCTGTTTATTGTTTTGTAATTCTCTTATATGCTTTTAATGCTTCGTTGCGAACCTCGTCGGTAAGACTGCCGTCACGGCTTATCTTCAATGCTATGTCAGCACAGTAATCGGCATTGTAAGCCAATTTGTGCCATCCAAGTATATCCAATAAAGCTTTCTTCTGAGCGGTATCGCTGCACTGAAGTGTATAGTCGGCCACATCCTTCAACAAATAGGCCGGGCAGTAAATCTTCATAAAGCTGATTTGTTGCATGGCATGCTTCTGATCCAGTTTTCCCGAAGTCAATTTGTTGATGTCATCATCCCAACGCTGTCCCATCTTTTCAACCTCAGCACGTATCTTCGTTTTAAAAGTATCGGGACGCGACAACCTCGATGTCATTTTCTCCAATTCCGCATTCACCGCTGCCAGCAATTGATTCTTGTCGAAGAATTGTATAGCTTGAACGGCATTGAATGCCACTCTCTTGGAAGCGTTCGGATTAGTAAGTATCTTGGCAAAAGACGGTATCAGCTTCGGATCTCCGCTGGCCGATAAGACATTGACGGCAAACCGCTGCAACATTTCATAGTTATCCTGCAAAGCAATAATGGTTGCATCGGTGAGCCGTTTGCTGATGCGGTCGCGCAACATGGTATAAGCCTGCAAACGTACGAGGGCATGAGGGGAGTCCTTCAAGATGGCCATTAATTTGTCATCACTGAACTTCTTGTCTTGTTCTTCCATCTGACGGCATATTCTGTCGGCCGTCTGCCCTTTCGTGGCTGTATTTCCAAATGCAAAGGTGGGATCACCTATTACGTGTGATTCCAAATAGATTGCATGCTGGTTGATGTATCCGACCGATACGCCATCGGCAAGCAGGCCAATGAATTTGTCATACCATTTGTCTTGTATCAGGTTTACACTGCCACCTATTGTTGCTATTGTTTTGCCGGGGCGGAAAATATATTCGTTGGCTATGCAGTCATCCCTATGAAAGGAGCCGTTGTAGCATGCGTCAAAAATCACCACCCGGGCATTGGGACGATAATTGTATTTTGTTATTTCGTCAAGCGTAATGTTGTCTTTTGTCGCGAAGTTCAAGTATTGGGTATCCCAATCGCCATGATGGTGCATCATGGCCAGACTCAAATCAGGACGCATCACTTCATCCATCACACGATAGCGGACGGGAGACTCGTCCGAATAGTCCATATAGCTAAATGCCGATGGTGTGGCTGCCAGCTGCGGAAAGTGCTCCATCAAGCCACGGAATTCGTCTATATGGGCCGGCTTTGATTCTGAGATGCTGCCATCACCTGTAAAGACAAAAACCGATTCAAACTTATCGGGGGAGTTTTTTGCCGCTGTCGCTTTCTTCAGATACAGCTTCAGTTTTTCATATTTTGTTGACTCCTTGGTATCTGTAGGGCGAATACGGCCACTGAAGATATCGGGTTTCAGATATTGCCGTCCTGAAGCGGTAAGCGAGTAATAGTAATAGGGTGCATCATCATCTTTTCCTATGTAGTCAAAGCTAAGGCCGAAATCATCATAGAAACGGTCGGAAGGCACCGACGATTCTTTTCTATCGCGCTTTTGGCTCATTTTGAATGCACTGGTGAGATATTGGGCATCACGTACCATAGGTATAGGTATGTCACCTATTAATATTACACCTACAATCGGATCCTTTTTAGCAGAATGTAGCTTAATCAGTGTGTTTCTGATTGAATCCGGCATTTGCCATTTGTCGATGACTGTATATACCTTATATTGCTGTTTATTCTCAAGAGCAGTAATGAAAGCGTCAAGTTCAGGCTTTGCCGCTTCACGACTGGCAGGGTCAATGACTATGGCCAGCCCTTTCCTTGCTTCTACCTGCACTACTGCCACGAAGAGCAGGAACAGGAGCAATATCTTTTTGCTGTATTTCTTCATTTGATTAAAAGTTTAAGTATAGACCCATGTCGGCCAAGGTGTATGTTGTAGATTTTAGCGGCTGATAGTATTCGGCGTCGTCATTATATATAAGGCTCTTCACCTTGGCATAGATACCGGCTTTCACCTTATTCACAACTGGAAGACTATAATCAATCATCCCGCCCAAGGCAATGCGCTTAGATGTTTCATATTCAAATTGAGGAAGAACATAAGCACTTGTAACGTCGGTTTCACCGGTCACATTCGTGCCCGTGCCGAACTTTCTGTCCTGCAATGGCATGACATAGCCGCCGTTGACCGATGCCGCAAGCTGTCCTTTGCCGAGATTGAAGGTCTTTCCTGCCGTAACATTCAAAGACAAAAGGTTCCACTCTTGCTTGTGCAGTCCGTCATCGCTATAGTGCTTCAGCTCATTTCTATTC
>ERZ808252.338-NODE-338-length-47339-cov-13.162148_pt1 | contig 47339 bp, 40 predicted proteins | sample MGYA00521242_ERZ808252 | MGnify/ENA primary metagenome ERZ808252 (study PRJEB31516, sample SAMN03275581) | gut metagenome | biome: mammalia-associated habitat; material: feces | host: Papio cynocephalus | place: Kenya | collected 2012-08-07 ...
TTGACCTTAATACTTTTGTCTAACATCTTTTCTATTGCTGAAGACGGAAGCATAGCTATAAATAAAACTAAGCTTGAAAAGACAGCCCTTGCAACGGTAATTGATGCCGCCACAACAATTACAGGAAGCGGAAGCGCAGGCGTTTTTATTGACGGCCGCACAGTAACTTTAAGCCCCTACAGCATAGGAAAGTACGAAGTAACCCAGGAACTTTTTGAAGCCGTGATGGGAGAAAATCCAAGTAATTTTAAAGATTCACCAGCAGAGGGAGAAACACAAGAGTTTCGTCCAGTTGAGTATATAAGCTGGTATCATACAATTGTGTTCTGCAACAGTCTTTCATTATTAATGGAACTTGAGCCTTGCTATACAATTATTGAGCAGAATGGTGGTGAGGTTCCCTATGAGTCTATTTCTCTTAGTGCTATTACCCAAGATTGTTCTACTTGGCAGAGTGTCTCTTGTGATTTTACTAAAAACGGCTACCGATTGCCTACAGAAGTTGAATGGGAATTTGCTGCCCGTGGCGGAGACAAAACTGTTGCTGACTGGAGTTATACTTATGCTGGAAGTAACACTAAAACTGAAGTTACTTGGTATGACGATAATTCTAACGATATTACTCATGAAGTTGGTTTAAAAAAGGCTAATAGACTTGGGCTTTATGACATGAGCGGCAACGTATGGGAATGGTGCTGGGACAGATACACTGATAGCATAGACAGCAGCACACCTGATACTGGTGCGTCATCGGGTTCTGAACGCGTGAAACGTGGAGGGGCTTTTGACCAAGATAATCAGGCATCTTGTACTGTTGTGGTCCGGATCAGATACATGCCGGCTGCCTTTGCCAGCACCATGGGTTTCCGTCTTGCACGAACTATAAAATAAAAAAAACACGCCGTGTTTTCCCCAAATTCTCGGCGTGAAATTTAAAAAGTACGGCGTGTTTTAAAAAATTCTCGCCGTGTTTTTTCAGCTTTCTTCAATAAAAAAAACTAACATCCATACTATATAATCTTTTTTTATTTCGTGATACAATATTGGCATTCTATTTTTTGGAGGAAATTTCTTATGGAGAAATTTTTCAAAATCAAGGAGAAGGGGTCTACTGTAAGCCGTGAAGTTATCGGTGGTATTACAACTTTCCTTGCCATGTCTTACATTCTTGCCGTTAACCCGGGAATGCTTGGCTCAATTGCCGGAATGAATTTCGGCGGCGTGTTTACTGCGACTGCTGTTTCAGCTGCTGTTGCAACTCTTATAATGGCATTCTTTGCGAATATGCCGGTTGCTCTTGCTTCTGGAATGGGGCTTAACGCGTTCTTTACTTACACAGTCTGCGGCCAGATGGGATGCTCTCCTTGGTTCGCTCTTACTGCTGTTTTGATTGAAGGCGTTCTTTTTATTTTGCTTTCGTTCTTTGGAGTTCGCGAGGCGATTATCAATTCAATTCCTGGCACAATGAAAAAAGCTGTTGCTGTTGGAATCGGACTTTTCATTGCCCTTATTGGACTTAACAATGCAGGAATCGTAACTTCTGCAAACGGAACAATCATTGGCTTCAATTCAATTGACTTGAGCCATGCTACTGCTCTTGTTGCAATTATCGGCCTTATCATTACAGTTGTTCTTTACATTCTTAAAGTTCCTGGCGCAATTCTTATTGGCATTGCCGCTACAACTGTTATTGGAATTCCTTTTGGTGTTACAGCTGTTCCAGAGAACTTCAAGCCGGTTTCTGTTCCTAGCGCACCGTTCCTCTTTAAGTTTGAATGGGCTGGAGTTCTTTCTCTTAAATTCTTCGGTGTTTTCTTTACTTTCTTGTTTACAGATATTTTTGATACAATCGGAACTTTGATGGGCGTTGCAGAGCAGGGAAATCTTATTGATGAAAAAGGCAACATTCAGAATGCAAAAGGCGCTCTTCTTGCCGACGCTGTTGGAACTGTAGCAGGCGCTTGTCTTGGAACTTCAACAGTAACTTCATTCGTTGAGTCTTCTTCTGGAGTTGCAGCAGGAGCCCGCACAGGTCTTGCTTCTGTTGTTACAGCTTTCTTCTTCCTTCTTGCTTTGTTCTTTACTCCTTTGTTCGCTCTTGTTCCTTCTTGCGCTACAGCACCTGCTTTGATTTTTGTAGGCTTCCTCATGATGCAGTCTGTTTCTAAAATCAACTTCGCTGACATTACAGACGGAATCCCGGCTTTCATTACAATTATGGTAATGCCGTTTGGCTATTCAATTTCAAAGGGAATCGCATTCGGAATGATTGCCTATGTAATTGCAAAAGTTGCCGGAAAGAAAACAAAAGAAATTCCTGTTGTTACTTGGATTCTTGCTGTTGTATTTATCTTTGCGCTTGCAATAAAAGCAATATAGTTAAAAAATTCCTGTGTCATTGCCGTACTTGATACGGCAATCCCAAGTGCGCCCCAAGAGTTGGAAACAATTTTTGAGGCACACTTTTTTTTGCAGAATTTTTATACTTCTTAACCGAAGAGCTCAAAAGTCAGTGAGTTTTCACTCAAAAGTCAGTGACTTTTGACCTAAAAGTCAGTAAGTTTTGACCTAAAAGCCAGTGAATAAAAAAAACATAATGGGGTTAAGTCTTTTTTTTTTCAGGAAATTATGGTAAATTTTTTGCATGAGCGAAGAAAAAGAAAAATATGTGCGTCCGACCTGGGATGAATACTTTATGGAAGTTGCGCGTACTATTGCAAAACGTGCGACTTGCGACCGCGGAAGAAGCGGCTGTGTAATTGCAAAGGATAATCAGATTCTTGTTACAGGCTATGTCGGAAGTCCTGCCGGGCTTGCTCATTGCGATGAAGTTGGCCACCTTATGCGAAAAATGATTCACGCTGACGGTTCTATTACCCAGCACTGCGTAAGAACCGTTCATGCCGAGCAGAATGCGATTTGCCAGGCTGCAAAAAGAGGAATTTCAATTGACGGAGCGACCGTGTACTGCAAAATGACTCCTTGCAGAACGTGCGCCATGCTTATTATAAACTGCGGAATAAAAAGAGTTGTCTGCGAAAAGCATTACCATGATGAAGAAGACTCAATGAAAATGTTTGCCGAAGCTGGCATAAAGATTGAACACCTTGAGGATTCTGTTCAGACTTATGCCGATATGTAGAAGCACATGGTTACTAAGAAGGCACTCCCATGCTATAACATGGGAATCTTTTTAATTTTTAAAAGATTATCCGGTCATGCACGGTAATGACAGTAAACTATAAAACTCGAAATTTAGGTTATTTTATACACTTATAGTTTTTAAATTTCCGCTCAAGCTAGGATTTCTGCATTCTCCGTCGTCAGTGTAGAGTTCGTAGCTTGTGCTTTTTTCTGCAAAGCTTATAGTTGTGAGTTTTTCAAAGTCAATTTTTTCAACTGAATCAGCGTTGTCTGCAAGCGGCAAAATGTGTTCTTTGCGGATAAAGAATGCAACTTCATCTAGCGCAATGTGTATAAAGTTATGTCCGGCTGGAATTATTTTTTCCTCGTAGTTTTCGCTGTCCTTGAACTTTACAAGCTTCATTTTTTCCGGAAGATAAACGTGGCGTCCTGTTGAGTTTTGTTCATAGACCGGAGCAATCATAATGCTTTCTCCAATCATAAGCTGGTCTTCTGTCCTTCTTGCATCTTCATCCTTTGGCCAGATAAATCCAAGCGGGCTTGCATACATTGTTCCTTGCAAGGCGGCTTTCATAAACTCGCTGTAGATATAAGGAAGAAGTCTGTATCGCAGTTTAAGAATGTTCCTGAATTTTTCTATGCTGTTTTTAAATCTAAAAGGCTCTTGTTCCCGTGTTCCTAATGCGGAGTGGTTTCTTAAAAGAGGCATAAAAATTCCAAGAGCATACCAGCGCAATAGAAGGTCTTCTGTTGTGTTTTCTCCGAATCCGCCTAAGTCCGCGCCTGTGTATAAGAAGCCGCACATATTAAGGGATGGAAGCATTTTTAAGTTCAAGAGAATGTGCTGCCACCTTGACATATTGTCTCCCATCCATATTCCGCCGTATCTGTGAGAGCCTATGCAGGAAGATCTTGAAAACATAAGAATTCTTTTTTCTAGAGAAATCTTTTTGAATGCTTCGTATGCAGCTCTTGTCATGTTGTAGCCGTAAAGGTTATGAACGTCATAATGGCGGATTTTTTTTCCGTCATTGCAATGGTAAAAACTTTTGTAGTCATCGGTGTTGTTCGCAAGATTCAAGACAGTGTCTTTTAGCGCGAAGTTTTCTTTTAAGCCAATGTTGAGCTTTTTCATTTCGTTTACCTGGTCAAAAACTTTTTCCAGATTTTTTTCAGAGTAAAAGAGGGCAGGCTCGTTCATGTCGTTCCAAAATCCTTCAATGCCTTGGTCTGTAAGGAATTTATATTTCATTCCAAACCATTTTCTTGCTTCTGGATTTAAGAAATCTGGAAGACAGCATTTTCCTGGCCACACGCCAACTATAAAGTCGTTTCCGTCTTTGCCCTTGCAAAAATAATTGTTTTTCTTTCCTTCTTCGTAAAGTTCATATCCGTCTTCCATTTTTATTCCAGCATCAATGATTGGAACAATGCGAACTGAATTTTTTTTCATGTCGGAAACAAAATTTTTAAAGTCTGGAAATGATTTTTTGTTAACAGTAAAGTCCTTAAAGTTTTCCATGTAGTCTATGTCTAGGTAAACCATGTCTAGCGGAATATTGTTCTTTCTGTAGTTTTCAACGACATTTCTTACATCTTCTTCGCATGTGTAGCCCCAGCGGGACTGTCCTATTCCAAATGCCCATCTTGGAGGAATGTAGCTTTGTCCGATTAAAGCTCTGAATTCTTTTATAATTAATTCTAGCGTTGGGTTTTCTATTATGTAGAGTTCAAATTCTGGATTTTCTACAGAAACTTTTAGAGTTGAATAGCTTGAAGCTCCAATGTCGAATGTAATTTTTCCTGGAGCGTCAAAGAATGCTCCGAAGTTTTTTTCGTTTCCAGATACAATGAAAAAATTATGGGCGGCATAAAGTGAGCTTTTGTTTTCGTTGTGTTCAGGCTGGTCTGTGCAGAAACTTTCGTAAATGAATCCGCGCTTGTTTATTCCGCGCACATTTTCACCAAGACCGTAAACAATGTCGCTTAAGTCCATTTCAAGTGAAAAGCTAGAATCTCCTGCGTTTTTAAAATATGGAATTTTTTCTTTGCAGGCTTCAGGCTTTTGTTTTACAGTTTCTGTGTCAAATGGTTTTCCGAATACAAATCTCTTAATCATTTTATGTCTCCTCCAATAGCTAATTAATAGACTACGCAAATTGATTTTTGCTTTATTTTTCCTTTTAGAACTGAATTCTTTAAGACAAATTTTGTTTTGTTTGCCTTGTCAATGTAAGTTCCTTTTGGAAGTTTTATTTCAACTTGAACGGCAGACGGCTTGGAGTTTAAGTTGATTATTACGCAGCCTTTTTCTCCGCGCTTTATAATTAGAACGCCCGCATTTTCTCCGTTGATGAATTTTTCATTTTCACCTTGCATTGCAGTTCTGAATTTGTTTACAGCAGAAACTTCCGGACTGAAATACTCATCGTTTCCTGTTTCGCCGATTTTGGATTCTCCTGGAAACTGTGTAGCTTCTTTTCCTTTTGGGCGGTTAAAGAACAATGGAGTTCCGTCTTTTCTTGAAGCTATGACTGCCCAGCCTGCTCGGATCATAAAATTTGTAAGGTAGGCGGACTCTCCTTCGTTTGCATAAGTGTCATGGCTTTCAACCCAAGTTACAAGTTCCGGAGAAGCTGTATTTTGAAAGTTTACAATTCCTTTTGCGTTTAGCTTTTCATTTTTTAACGCGCTTCTTAAAAGCTTGCCGTAGTTGCTCGCTGTTACTGGAAAAAGTTTTCCGTATGCATCTTCTCTTGAAGCTCCTTCCTGAAGAACTTCTCCGTAAATAAAAAGCTCATTTGCATTTTTTACAGATTTTCCGTTTACTGATTTTTTTCCTGTAAAGACTGGCCAGAAGTCGTTTTCCTTTGAAGCAGGATCTACAGGGTCGTCGGGAAGGGCAATATGTTTTGCTGTGTCAAATCTGAATCCGTCGGCACCGCATTCAATGAGGTCGTTTATGTAGTTCATAAAGTATTCTTGAAAAAGCGGATTTTCTGTATTTACATCTGGAAGTCCTCCGAGCATTGCGCTTGTAACTTCTCTGCGGTTTGCCATGCTTCTGATTGTGTGGTCGGAATTCTTGTGGTACATTTTTTGCATTCCGCCTACAGCTTCTATGAAGTCCAAGGAAATTTCATCTTTGTGTGTTGTTGTGTGGTTTGGTACAACGTCAACAATTACCGCGATTCCGTATTTTTTTGCCTTTGCGCACATACGAATAAAGTCGTCTCTTGTTCCAAGCTGATAGTTTCCAATTTTCCAATCCGTAGGTTGATAGTGATAGTACCACTTTCCGTTTTTTTGACTCATAATTTCAAGTCCACCGTTGTCCCCTTCAAAGCATTCATTCGCCGGAGATGTCTGAATCGCAGTGAACCCTGCTTCTGCAATTTTTTCAATGTCATCTTCAATTGTCTTGAACGACCAGCACCAGCAGTGGAGTATAGTTCCTTGTTTTGTTTGCATTTTATTTTCCGCAGGCATAGCAGAAACTCCTAAAATAAAAATCATTGCAAATGTAAAAATTTTTCTAATCATTTTTCCTCCATAATTGTTTAGGTTTAATTTCTATTGTCATTATCGGGCTTGACCCTGCGATGTTTCTGAAAGAAACTCGGTTGATAATCTATTGAAAATTTCCAACAGATTCCTGACCGAGTTTACTGCGTAAACATCGCAGTGTCGTAGCACGGGAATGACAGCAAAGTATTTAATTATTTTTTTTGCGTAATATTGTCTATCCACTTTCTGCTTTTTACTCTTGCTGTTCCAATTACAAGCCTTACAATTTCTTCAACAGAAAGAAGTGCGTAAACTTTTGTGATTTCAAGTTTAAAGATGAGCGCGCCCAAAAGTCCAAGCGGAAGTCCTATTCCGTAAGTTCCCAAGACGTCTAGGAACAAAGTGAATTTTGTTTTTCCTCCGCTTCTAAGAATTCCGCTTCCTATTATCATGTTGCAGACCTTTATCCATAAATAGAATGCGAATATCCATAAAAGGTGATTTGCGTATTCACGGACTTGAGACTCTACATTGTAAAATCTTGTATATATTGGAGTGAAAATAAAAATTAAAATTCCGATTACGGCGCATCCTGCAACACAGATTTTTATAAACTTCCAGGCAAGAGCGTAGCCTTTGTCAAAGTCATTTGAACCAAGCTCGTTGCCTATGAGAATGCCTGTGGCTGCTGAAAGTCCGCTGAAGAATCCTATTGTTAACCCTTGCACAGGAAAGGTTAACGTAATTGCCGCAAGTTCTGATGTTCCCATGTGTCCGTAAATTGCACTGTAGCCTGCATCTCCCAATGCCCATAAAAGTTCATTTCCAATTGCAGGGAGAGCTGTTATAAAAAATATTTTTAGAAATGAAAAATCATTTTTGCACAAAAGAACAGCTTTCATGTTTGCAGGATGATTTTTTCGTATCATAAAAATAATGAGAATTACACACTGAACAAATATCGAAATTACAGTTGCAATTGCAGCTCCGTCTGAACCAAGGGCAGGAAATCCTAAAAGTCCAAAAATCATGATTGCATTGAGAACTGTGTTTATTGCTACAGAAATAAATCCTGTTACTAGTGTAGTTTTTGCAAATCCTGTGCTTCTTAGCATTGCAGAACAGCAGCTGATTATTGCAAGAGCAAAATAGCTTAATGAATTTATTCTTAGATAGTTTTTCCCTATTGAAATAACTTCTTTGTCTTTTGTAAAAAATGAAAGAACTAGTTCCGGTGTGAAAAGTGAAAAAATAAAAAATACAAGCGCAACTGCCAATGCTGCAAAAACCGAAGCTCTCATTACGTTTGCATGCTTGCTGGAATCTTTTGCTCCTTCATATTGAGATGCGAAAATTGAACTTGCGGCTGCAATGCCTCCTAGCGCAAAAAGCATTACAAAGCAAGGTCTTCCTGCAAGGCTTACTGCCGCAACTGTTTTTGAGCCTAGCTGACCAATCATAATCTGGTCAATCATTCCTAAGCACGACTGAATTAAATTCTGTAGCGAAATAGGAACGGCAATCGAAATTAAATTGTTCAAAAATGTTTTGTTCTCTGCCTTCATTTTAAAATCCTTTCTCCATTAAAGTTCCAATGCAAATATCTTTGGAAATAATATCACGGTTGAATTTTTTCCTTAGCTTTTGCAAGTAAATATCAAAGTGAATATGTTCTGAAACAAGATTCACAATCAGCCTGTTGTCGCTTGTCATTCCAAGAAAATCATTTTCTCCGTCTGGCAGCTTTTGAATTTTGTGGTGCGGTCTGTGCGGAAAGAAAACTGCTCTGTCGTTACTTCCTACAATGCAGTGCGCCATATCTGAAACCAAAAGAATTCTTTGTTCTGGGCAGCAGTCTGTTCCGTCAAATCCGCAGAAAAATTCCAGCGGAATTTCAAGAGTGTCTAGATTTTTCCAGCTGAACAAAACAATTCTCACTTTTCTTTTTGCCGCTGAAAGAAGTGCATCCTTAAAGTATTCAAGCGGCATTGAGCAGTTGAACACAATTTCTTTTTTTGCCGCTGCAATAAGTTTGTTTACAACAGAAATGAGCTTTGTTTTGCCTTCGATGTTTACAAAACGTTCCTGCGTTGAAATCGGCGAATTTAATTTCTTTAGCATTTCTTTTGCTTTTGCGGCATTGTCTGAATACTTTTGAGAAATCTCGTCAATTAAAACATCCGGCGGAACTGCCTGATATTCTGCTGTTGAACCTGGAATGCTTGTTATGCATTCTTTCTTCAATAAATTTTCCAACGCGGAATAAACAGAAGGGCGGGGCGCATTCAGTTTTTTTGCAATCTGATAGCCTCCCATTTTTTCCTCTGGAACAAGCGCACAGTAAACAAGCGATTCCATTTTTGAAAAACCAAGGCTGCCCAGTATGTCAACAATTTTGTCTGTCATGTTTTTCCTTGAAATGTGTTGTTAGTAGTAATTGTTTTACTACTAGTGAATATATCGTTTCTTTTTTTATATGTCAACAAATATTTTATTTATTATAAAAATGGTGGGAATTGCAGGTTTTTAATATAGAAAATCGTACTTTTGTTATATTGATTATTGTTTTAGAAATAGAAAATGTTAAAATATATAAAAAAAACTGCCATGGCATTTACCAAGGCAGTTTGAAGACTATCCAGTCAGGTCAGATAATGACATTGAAGTATTAATATTTTTTGTCCGCGTATCCAATCCAGCCTTCGTTTTCAACAAGGGCTTTTTCAAATCCTTCGAGTTTGAAAGGATAGCTTTTTGAGAGTGAGCCGGCAATAAGCTTTACTTTCCAAGTGCCGTCTTCTTTCTGCTCAATTTTGCATTCTGTGTCTTTGTCTGCGAATGTTCTGAACATATCATCGATGTCTTTTTTGCTCATGTCCAGCGCAAGAAGACCGCAGTTGTACATATTCTGGCGGAAAATGCGGGCAAAATTTACTGCGATTACACAATAAATTCCGTTTACTTCCAAAGCCCAGGGAGCGTGTTCACGGCTAGAACCACAGCCAAAGTTTTCACGTGTAATGATGACTTTTTTACCCAGAACGTCTGTCTTTGGATTGAAACCTTCAAGCTTTAAATCCTCAAGAAGATACGGCTGGAGCGCCTGCTTTGTATTTTCTGTGAGATACTTTGCAGGAATTATTTCGTCAGTATTAATATCTGAGCGATCCAAGAATAAAACTTGTCCACCAAACTGTTTCATTTTGTTCCTCGTCTTTATTTATTTTTCAGCCTTTAAAAAAGCATGAATTAGTGATTGTTCCAGCAATAGCTGTTGCGGCGGCTGTGGCAGGACTCATAAGATGAACCATTCCGCCTTTTCCCATGCGTCCGTTGAAGTTTCTGTTCGTTGTTGAAGCACAGACTTCTCCTTCTGCAAGAACTCCGTTGCTCATTCCAAGACAGGCTCCGCAAGTCGGGTTTGTAACGCAGAATCCAGCGTCCATAAAAATCTTTATGATTCCTTCTTCAAGCGCCATTTTATAAACGAGCGGAGTAGCAGGACTTACGATTCCGCGCACACCAGCTGCTATTTTGTGTCCTTTTAAAATTTCAGCGGCTACACGAAGGTCGCTTATTCTTCCGTTTGTGCATGAGCCGATGTAAACCTGATCAACTTTTGTTCCTTTCATTTCTGAAACTTTTTTTATCTGGTCAGGCTTGTATTCGATTGTACATACAGGCTCAAGATTTGACAAGTCGAATGTGTAAACTTTTTCGTATTCCGCATCTTCATCATCAATCCATTTGCTGTATTCTTTAAGGGCTGCTTCTTTTGACTCGAATTCATCTTTGATAAATGGCCAAAGATATTCAACTGTTGTCATGTCAGGAAAACAGATTCCGCTTGTTGCGCCGGCTTCAACTGCCATGTTGCAAATTGTCATTCTTTCTTCCATTGACATATTGTCAACAATTGGACCTGTAAATTCTGCAACGCAGTTTGTAGCTCCGTTTACTCCAATCTGACCAATCAGGAAAAGAATCACATCCTTTGCATAAACTCCGTCTTTGAGTTTGCCATTTAGAATAAATTTTATAGCTTTTGGCTCGCGGAAAGAACATACGCCTTTTAATATTCCAACTTCAAGGTCTGTTGTTCCGACTCCAGCTGCAAATGCTCCGAAAGCTCCATGTGTGCAAGTGTGGCTGTCTCCCATGATTACTGTAAATCCAGGGCGGACAAATCCTTTTTCTGGGAAAATTGCATGGCAGACGCCGTTTGCTCCTATGTCAAAGAAATCTTTTATGTTGTTGCGTTTTGCCCAGTCACGGAGAATTTTTTCCTGCATTGCGCATTTACTGTCTTTTGCAGGAGTTACGTGGTCTATGACTGCCTTGATTTTTGTGCTGTCAAAAACTCTGTCTTTGTTCCGTTCAACAAGGTCGTTGATTGCGATTGGCGTTGTGATTTCATGGCAGAAAACCCTGTCAAGCTTAAGAATGTTTGTTCCTTCAAAGGGGGATTCAACCAAATGTGATGAAAAGATTTTCTGTGCTATAGTTTTTCCCATAGAAATTCCTCTGTATTAATAGACTTTAGTATAATTAAAGTTTATTAAGTAAAAATAAAATTGTCAATATGCTTTTAAGAAACAACATTCTGGGGTTTTCCGCTGACAAAGCATTTTAGGTTTTCTATTACGATATTTAAAAGTCTTTGCCTTGTCTCTGTGGCAGCCCAAGCGATGTGCGGAGTTATAATGCAGTTTTTTGCTCCAAGCAAAGGATTGTCGTTTTTCATAGGCTCTTCGCTTACAACATCTGCTGCGTAACCTGCAATTTTTCCGCTGTCAAGAAATTCCCTTACATCTTTTTCATTTACAAGCGGTCCTCTGGCTGTGTTTATTAAAAATGCGGTTTTCTTCATTAAAGAAAGAGTTGTTTTGTTTACGACATTTTTAGTTTTTTCAGTTAAAGGCGCATGAAGGGAAATAAAATCAGATTCGTTGAACAAAGTTGAAATATCAACTGGATTTTTTATTTCGGTTTTTGGCGTTCTAGTGCAGACAATAACTTTCATTCCGTATGCTTCTGCAATTCTTGCAACTCTGGAGCCTATACTTCCGTAGCCAAAAATTCCAAGAGTTTTTCCTTCAAGTTCAATAAGTGGAACTTTCCAGTAGCAGAAATCCGGGCATTTTGTCCAGTCTCCAGACATTACGCTGTCTGAATGAAGCTGTGTGTGGCAGGCAAATTCACTTATAAAAGCGAATACAAGCTGCGCGACACCTGCTGTGCTATAAGATGGCACATTTGTTACTGTAACATTATGCCTTTTGCAGGCTTCCAAGTCGATTACATTGTAGCCTGTCGCCTGAACTCCAATATATTTTAGATTCGGACATTTATCAAGGATTTCTTCTGTTATGTTTATTTTATTTAAAAGAATCGCATCGCTGTCGCCAATTCTTTCTGCAACTAGAGAAACTTCTGTCCTTGGAAAAACTGCGACTTGCCCGAATTGTTCTAGCGGCGACCATGAAAGATCGCCTGGATTCAAGGCATTGCCGTCAAGAACTGTTATTTTCATATAGAATTAGCCGAGAGCAATAACGCCAGTGGAGTTGATTGCTGCATTTATCGCATCCTCTATACCAGCTGTTCCTTCGTCAAAGTCAACGCAAACTTGGCATTTTGCTGCTGAAGAGACTACATTTGTAACACCTGCGACTGCTTTTACTGCTGTATCAACTTTTGCTGCCGCCGCATCATCATCCATTCCTGTAACATAAATCTTTTTCTGCATTTTTGTCTCCTAGCAAAATTTTAAATACAAAATTATTATAATAGGGATTATGTTTTTTTCAAGCAAATTTAACTGCTTGAAGCTGCAGAACGACCTAATTGACCACAAGCACCGCCAATTTTTACACCTCGACGAATTCTTAAGTTTACTTTAAGGTTTGCTTTTTCAAGAATTTTCACAAATTCTTCGCATTCTTTCCTTGAAGGAGTCTTAAATTGTAAATCTTGAACTGGATTCCATGGAATGAGGTTTATGTAAGCGTCAAGCCCTGCGGCAAATTCAATCATTCGTTTTGCGCTTTCTATTCCTGTGTTTTGTCCTGAAAGAAGGGCGGCTTCCAATGTTATTCTTTTTCCAGTTTTCTCAGAATAAAATTTTATCGCTTTTTTTAGTTCAGGCAGTGGATTCCCTTTTGAAACTGGCATAAGCTTTTCCCGAAGAGCAGGATCGGCTGTTGTTAAGGAAACCGCAAGGCGCACAAACGGACCGTTTTCTGCAAGCTCATAGATTCCACTTACAAGTCCGCAAGTGCTCAATGTGATTCTTCTGGGGCTTAATCCTCTGCCTTTTTTATCTGTTAAAATTGCCACGGCTTTTCTTATTGCATCAAGGTTTTGAAGCGGTTCTCCCATTCCCATAAAAACAATGTTGTCTAGTGTTCCAGCTTCTTTTTCCATAAAGAAGAATTCTTCAACAATTTCTCCGGCGGTAAGATTTCTGCCAAGTCCAAGACGTCCTGTCTGGCAAAAAGCGCATCCCATTGCGCAACCAGCCTGGCAGCTTACACAGGCAGTTTTTCTTCCTTCTTTATCTGTTAGAAGAACTGTTTCTATTGCAAGTCCGTCTGAAAGTGTAATTTGAAGCTTTATAGTTCCGTCAGGATCTTTTAATACTTCTGTTACTTTTGACGAGCGGAGAAGTGTGTTTTCTTCCAGGAATTTTCTTGTGGCTTTGTCGATGTTTGTCATCTGCTCAAAAGATTCCGCGCCTTTTGAAATCCATTCATAAATTTGCTTTGCGCGGAAAGACGGCGACAATTGAATTTTGTTTGCTATTTCTTCAGGGAAAAGCCCCGAAATTGAAACTTTTTTTTCCATAAAAAATGTAATCAGTTTTCTTGAAGTTGGTCTATGAAGTCGTTTATTGCCTGATTTTTTATTCCAAGCTTTTGAAAGGAATGAAGAGTTTCTAATGCTTCTTTTTTATTGTTCATTTTTAGATAGCAGTCTGCAAGGTCTATGTAAAGCCGGTAGTTTTTTGGATCTCCATTCACAAGCTGTGTAAGCCTATTTGCCGCTTCTTCAAATTTTCCTTCTCCCTTGCATATAAGGGCAAGCCCTAAGGCTGCATAAATGTCAAAATCTATATCCATTGCACGGTTGTAATATTCTGCGGCTGTGGCATAGTCGCCTGTGTTTCTGTATGCGTCTCCAGTGCGCGTTAGGATGACTTTGTTTTTAGGGTCGATTTCAAGGATTTTATTCCAGTAGCCAATTGAGCGGAACTGCTGGTTCATTCCTCGGTAACAGTCTGCTATTCCGAACAAGGCATAGAAATTATTTGGGTCAAGTTCAAGAGCTTTTTCAAAGTAGGGAAGTCCTTTTTCAAATGTCTTGATTTTTCTGTGGCAGTTTCCTATAGAAGTAAGAACTCTTATATCTACGTGCGAAGGATTCATTTCCAGCATTCGTGTCCAATAGAAAAGCGCGTCCTTGTATTCCTTAAAATCGTAGTGAAGATGTCCTAGCCCAATCAGCGCATAGGCATTGTTTTCTTCCATGTCGAGGACTTTTAAATAAAGATTCTTTGATTTTTTAAAGTCCCTGATTTTTCTATAGGCATCGGCGACTCTTGTTAAGACAGTTATGTTTCTGTCATCATGGACAAGATATTGCTCCCAAATTTCTATGGCTTTTTTATACTGATTTATTGCCTTGTAGCAGTCCGCAAGTCCAAAAAGCGCGTAGTTGTTTCCGGGATGGCAGGAAAGGCATTTTGAGTAATATTCTATCGCTTCTTTAAAGTGGCATTGCTTGCGCTCGCTGTCGCCAAGTCCTACAAGCGCATAATTGTTGTTTTCTTCTATATTAAGAATCTGGCTGAATGCTTCTATGGCTTCTTTTGTGCTGTTATCCTTTAAATACTGATAACCTTTTTTTGAAAGCTCGCTTATTGCTGCGTTTGCGCCGTCTGTTTTGTTGAATTCCTGTGTCTGTGAAAAACTGAATTCTTCCGGTTTAAATTCATCAGCCATTTTTTTTACCTCTCTTAACTTTTTAGCATAACAGACACAGTCTGCGATATTTTTTCTATAATTGGTTCGCTTTTTCTTTTGTTATGGGCAAGAAGATACATTTTCAGCGCATCTAAATATTTATTTTCTTTGTTATAATTGTCTCCTATTCTTGTAAGGCCGTCTGAATATCCTGTAGTAATGAAAATTCTTTTTGCCATTTCAACTTTGCCTTCGTTGAGCAGTGTGTTTGCTTTTCTGTTAAGGGCGACTTTTTGCTGGTCAGAAAGTCCTTCTAGCGGCAAATCGGAAGTCTTTATGAATTTCAGTTCTTCTGGCTTTGAGTCGATTTGATTTTTTAAATTACTTGTCATTACTTTTAACCTTATAGAATACAATTTTAATTGTAACTTGTTATTTCGATTTGTCAAGCAATGGTTTTAAAGTCTTTTAATTTGTCTGCTTGGCGTTTTCTTCATATTTATAGAAGTTTACGATTGAGCGCCCGTAAATTCTTTTGTCTGAAAGAACGAGATTTCCTATTTTATCTGGAAGCGGATCTTCTGCAGGGTAGTGGATTAAAAGCTGGCCGTTTTTTGTAAGAAGTTCTCTTGTTCCGGCAGTTTCCACAAGTTCTTTTCTGAATTTATATGGAAAAGGCGGATCTAAAAATATATAGTCAAATTTTTCTTTGCAGCGTTTTAAAAAAAGCTCAACAGCCATAAAGCGGCAGTTTATGCGGACTCCGACTTCTTCTGCCATTTTTACATTTTTGAGGATTGTCTTTGCCTTTGATTTGTCCATTTCGCAAAGTGTTACTGCGGAAGCACCGTGCGAAACTGCTTCAAGTGCAATTGTTCCAGAGCCGCTGAACAAGTCAAGAAAAGATTTCCCTTCAAGAGAGAATCCTATTATGTTGAAAACGGACTCTCTCATTTTGTCCATTGCAGGACGAATCGCCATTTTTCCGTAAGGAGTTTCTGTAACACGCCCTTTTAGCTTTCCGCCTGTAATTCTCATTTTTAGTTTGCTCCGTTGAGAGACCAGTAAATGTCATCGTGGGCAAGATTTTTGTTTGCTTTTGCGTAGTCAAAGGCTGTGTTTCCGTTTTCATCCTGAAAAGCCGGATTTGCGCCTGCGTCTATGAGCTGCTTTAAAACCAAAGTTGATTTTCCGTATTGCGCCGCGTACATCAATGGAGTTTGTCCTTTCCACAAGCGGTTCAGCGGAATTCCCATGTCAAGGAACAACTTGATTTTTGCTTCGCGTATGTGGTCAGAAGATGAATTTCCTGTTATTGCAAAGATAAATGCCCTGAAAACTTCATCCTCAGAAACGCTTCTGTTTTTTAGGAGAACTGAAATTATTTCAGGATTCTGTGAATAATCCGCAGCCATTAAAAGTGGAGTTGCATTGAATTTGTTTCTTACACGGATATATGCGGCGTTTTCAATGAGCATATTAAGAATATTCAGGTTGTTTTGGTATCTTACCGCGTACATTAAAGCTGTCCAGCCGTCTTTGTCCCTAAGATTTACGTCTGCTCCGTTTTTAAGAAGCAAATTTACGTCCCAGTCGTTTCCGGCTTTTGCTGCTCTCATAAGAAGTGTAACGCCGTTTTTGTCTGCCGCGTTCGGATTTTCTATGTATTCGGTTTTATTTTCAGGCGGCTGTTCTGCTGGTTTGTCTTCGCTTTCTGCGTAGTCTAAAAGAAATGCGCTTGCGTACTGCTGAATTTCAGCTTGCTTTGCATTTTCTGCTTCTGCATTTGAAGTGTTTGAGTCAATTGAAGTTGATTGCGCTGTTTGCTCTGAAGGTTGTGCGGCTTCTGTCGTTGGAGTGGCGGCAGTTTCCTGTGCTGGCGGCTCTGGAACATAAAGTCCTTGAGGATCTTCTGTGTATTCCGTGAGCTTTTGATAAACGCTGTATTCAGGATTCATTCTTGCGTATGCGAACGAGTTCATTCCACTTTTGTCTTTCTGCAGAACTCTTGCGTCCCGGCTGCGCTTTAAAACGATTCCGTACTTTGCAATAAGGTCGATTACATTTTTGTCAGAAGAATACTGGGCTGCGTACATCAGCGGAGTTTTTCCTTCTTTTGTCTTTACGCTTGGATTCGACTCTTTTTCGAGGCAAAGGTTTATGATGCCAATGTCTCTGTTGTTTTTCAGGGCGAGCATAAGAAATGTTTCTCTGTTGGTTCCGAATACCTGAGTAGAAAGATTCCGGTTTTCTTTAAATGCTTGGCGGATTTCTGCTTCCGTTCCCTGTTTTGCAAGCAGCTCGTAGTCAACATCGTCTTTTGCGTACATGGCGGCAGGAATAAGCGCGGCCAGTAAAAATACAAATAAAAACTTCTTCTTCATATATTACAATTATATTCAACTGCGCTGAAAAAAACAATAATATTGAAAAAAAATCCCTTTGACTTTTGATATATGGCATGATAGAATTTGCTGAAATTTTTGCATCCAGTTTGGAAGGCAGAACTTTTAGATTAACTAATAGAAGGAAAAGTTATGAAATTTGGACATTATGATGATGTAAACAGGGAATACGTCATTGAAACTCCACAGACACCTTACCCTTGGATTAACTACCTTGGAAACGAGAAGTTTTTCTCTCTTATTTCCAATACAGCAGGTGGTTATGCCTTTTATACAGACGCCCGTTTGCGCCGCTTGACCCGTTACCGCTACAACGATATTCCGCTTGACTCTAACGGACGCTATTTCTATATCAAAGACGGTGATACAGTTTGGAATCCTGCATGGCAGCCAACTCAGACTCCTCTTGATAGCTACGAGTGCCGCCACGGATTTGGATATACAAAATTCGCTTCTAAGAAAAACGATGTTTCCGCCCAGGTTCTTTGCATGGTTCCTAATGGCGTTAACTGCGAAGTTGAAATGGTTACACTTAAGAACGAAGGAAAGTCTGAAAAAAAACTTTCGCTTGTTTCTTTTATTGAATGGTGTCTTTACAACGCTTCTGACGACTGCCAGAACTTCCAGAGAAACTTTTCTACTGGCGAAGTTGAAATTGAAGGCAGCGTAATTTATCACAAGACTGAATACCGCGAGCGCCGCAATCACTTTACATTCTATTCTGTAAATGCTCCTGTTGACGGATTTGACACAGACCGCGAGACTTGGCTTGGACTTTACAATCCTCTTTCTAAGCCAAAGACTGTAATGGAAGGAAAAAGCGGAAACTCTGTTGCTGACGGATGGAGCCCGATTGCTTCTCACCGCCTGAATGTTGAACTTAAGGCTGGAGAGGAAAAAACTTTTGTTTTTGTTCTTGGATATGTTGAAAATGACCAGGATAAAAAGTGGACAACACAGACAAAAGGCGAGCTTCTTCGCACAAACACAGCAAGCGGAATTATCAATAAAGAAAAGGCTTATGCAATTCAGGAAAGATTCAGCACAAAAGAAAAAGTAGAAAAGGAATTCAGCGTTCTTAAGGAATTCTGGAATGAAATTCTTTCTCACTTTACTCTTAAGACTGGAGACGAAAAACTTGACCGCATGGCTCTGTGGAATCAGTACCAGTGCGTTGTTACGTACAACTTTGCGCGCTCAGCTTCTTATTTTGAAAGCGGAATCGGACGTGGAATGGGCTTCCGTGATACTTCTCAGGATATGCTCGGCGCAGCTCATCAGCTTCCTAACTCAAGAATCCGCGAGCGTCTTTTTGATGTTGCTGCTACACAGTTTGAAGACGGTTCAGCTTATCATCAGTTCCAGCCGCTTACAAAACGTGGAAACGCAGACATCGGCTCTAACTTTAATGATGATCCGCTCTGGCTTGTGCTTGGTGTTGGACGCTATATTTGTGAAACTGGCGACAAGGACTTCCTTAATGAAATGGTTCCTTTTGACAACAGCGAGACAAACAAGGCCACAATGTATGAGCACCTTAAACGCTCTTACCGCTATATCACAACCCACATGGGACCGCACGGGCTTCCTCTTATTGGACGCGCTGACTGGAACGACTGTTTGAACTTGAACTGCTTTAGCATGAATCCGAATGATTCTTTCCAGACTTGCACAAACAAGGAAGGCAAGAACGCCGAGTCTGTAATGATTGCGGAAATGTTTGTCTATGTAACTCCTGACTATGCGGCAATGTGCCGTCTTCAGGGCGATGAAGAAGAAGCCAAGTTTGCAGAAGAAGCCGCAAAGAAAATGGAAGAGGCAATCTGCACTGCTGGCTGGGACGGAGAATGGTATGTGCGCGCTTATGATGATGCCGGAAACAAAATTGGCTCGCATGAATGCAAGGACGGAAAAATCTTTATTGAGTCGCAGGGATTCGGAACAATGGCAAAAGTCGGAAAAGACAAAGGCTATCCAGAAAAATCTCTTGACAGCGTAAAGAAATATCTTGATTCAAAGTACGGAATTGTAATCTGCTGGCCTGCATATCAGGATTACCATATTGAACTTGGCGAAGTTTCGTCTTATCCGCCTGGATACAAAGAGAACGGAGGAATTTTCTGCCACAATAATCCTTGGGTAATCATTGGTGAAGTTGTAAACGGACGTCCTCAGGATGCGTTTGAGCATTACAAAAAGATTGCTCCGGCTTATGTTGAAGAAATTTCAGACATTCACCGCACAGAGCCTTATGTTTACAGCCAGATGGTAGCTGGAAAAGAAGCCCGCCGCGAAGGTGAAGCAAAGAACTCTTGGCTTACAGGAACAGCAGCCTGGAACTTTGTTGCATTGAGCCAGTATCTTTGCGGACTTCGCCCAAGCTATGAAGGCCTTGTTGTTGAGCCTCGTCTTCCTGAACATGTCAAAACTGCCGAAATGACACGCAAATTCCGCGGAGTTGAATACATAATCAGTGTAAAGAACAACAAGAACGACGGAGATGTAAAAGTTGAAGTTGTTTCTGGCGGAAAAGCTAACGGAACTACTGTTGTTGCCGACAGCGGCGCAAAGCAGGTTAAAGTTTCTGTAACTGTAGGCTAGTTTGATTTAATTTAAAAACACTTTTTGCTATATGCCGTGTGTTTCTTGCACGGTGTATAGCTTTTTTTGAAAAGAAAATCTACTTATAAAATATGGAGAAATTGATGAAAAAAAACATTTGGAATAATATAACTGTAATAATACTCCTTGTGATAACAATTTTTCTTTATTCATGTTCTAATAACAATGACAGCAATGATACAATATACGATAGGAATATTGATTCAATTGTATCGGAACAAAATTCTGAAGAATGTAAAAAAATAAAAATTCTTGTTTTCTGTAAAGATGACCGTGTAAAAGAAGCTCTTGATGCAGGTGCAACTTATGCAGGTACAGAGTACATTGAGAAAGTAAAGGGCGGCTGGCTTGATTTTGATGTTGCTGTTGCTACTCCAGATATGATGAAAGACGTTGGTCGTCTTGGTATGGTTTTGGGACATCTTATGCCTGTCCCTGAAAAAGGAACTGTTACAGAAAATATAGAGCAAGTACTTACTCTATTATTAAGTGGTGAAATGAAGATAAAATAATACACATTTAAAAATTAGATAAAAGTTTTTTTAAATGAATTTTTCAGTTTGATTATAACTTTATAGGATTGTATTCGCCTGCGTTTTCCTTGAAAATCACATCGATAGGAACAAAGATTCTCTGCGGAATTTCTTGAAGAAGAACTTTGCTTTTAAAAATTTCATTCACGCTTGTGTAGCCTTGGTATTCAGGACGCTGTGAAATTACGCAGTCAATGTTTCCGGTCATAAGTCCGTTTCTGTTTTGTTCCTGCATATCGTAGCTTATCAGGGCGACTTTGCTTTTCCTGTTTGTGTAGCTAAGGTACTGACCGATTATGTAACCTTCCGTGTGAGTTGCGAAAATTCCATTTATTTCTGGCTCGGATTTGAACAAATTGTCCAGAAAATTAAAAATTCCTTGGTTTGACTCATTCGTGCAGAGAGTTTCTATTACTTGGCAATTTGTGTCATGGCTAAAATAATCCGTAAATCCCCTTAGACGCTCCAAAAGATTGTATGAATCCTTGTAAAAACGAAGCACAGAAAATTTTCCGCTTTCCTTTAGGAGTTTCATTATGTGTCCTGCGCATTGTCCGCCTCTGTACGGATTCTGCGCTATTGTAATAGTCGGATTTGCTCTTGGCAGCGGGGAGTCTACGAAAATGTAAGGAATCTTTATCTGGCTGAATATTTCTTCTGCTTCCTGCGGAACAATTGGAACTGTTATCAGCGCCTGCAAATTTTTTTCAAACAGCCTTTGTGAAGCCTTTGTCATTGAGCCGTATTCAGTTCTGTCAAAGTATTCAAATTCGAGCTTTATTCCAAACGCGGAAAGTTCTGATTCGGCTTCTTTCATTCCCTTGAATATCATTTGCCAGTAGCCGCTTCCAGAGACGGGCGGAGGCATTAAAACTCCAATAACAAAAGGCTTGTTCTTTTTTAGTGTACGGGCAAGGGGATTCGGCGTGTATCCATATTTTTCGATTACGGCTTCTACCGCAAGTTTTGTTTTTTCGGAAACTTTTCCTCTGTTATGCAGAACTCTGTCTACTGTTCCAATTGAAACGCCTGATTTTTTTGCTATTTCTGTTATTGTCATAGCCGCCTCTTATTTTGTCAAATCGTGTTGACGTACACATTTTAGCATTGTTTTTTTCGTGGCGCAAATAATTTTCACTTGTTTTGTGAAAAAAAATTTTCCTAGTGAAAATCGTATTAATTTTTGTTTATTTTTTTGAACTATATTATTATTTTTCTTTGTTTTTGTGCATGAAAATCACCTTTTTTAAGCACATTTATAACTAAAATTTATAAAAGAATTTATTTGACAAATGTGCAGAACGGGTTTATATATTGATTATAGTGTTAACGAACACACAAAAAATTCTGTTTAACTATTTTTTTGGAGGACAAAATATGAAAAAAACAGTTTGCGCTGTGCTTGGCATGGCTTTGATTGGCGGCGCGGTTTTTACCGGATGCTCTAAAGCTGGTGGCGATGTCGTAATGAACAAGGACAAGCCGCTTGTTTTCTTTAACAGACAGCCTTCAGATCCTACAACTGGCGAAATCGATATGGCTACAATGAACTGGAACAGCAAGACTTACTATGTTGGCTTTGATGCTGCTGGCGGCGGTGCTGTTCAGGGAAAACTTATTGCTGACTATCTTGCTTCCGCTGATCCTGCCGTTATTGACCGCAACGGAGATGGAATTCTCGGATATGTTCTTTGCATTGGAGATGTCGGACACAATGACTCTAAGGCTCGTACAGAGGGAATCCGCAAGGCTCTCGGAACTTGGGACGGCTCTACAGATCCTGGAAAAGTAAAGGAAGGCTCTATTTCTGTAGGCGGAAAAACACTGAAAGTTGTTGAGCTTGAAGGAAAGGCGATGACTGGAACTGACGGTTCTACTTGGAACGCAAACGCTGCTACAGAAGCAATGGGCGGCTGGGCTACAAAATTCGGAAATCAGCTTGACATGGTAGTTTCTAACAACGACGGAATGGCAATGGGTTGTCTTCAGGCTTCAAACTATCCAGCTGGAGTTCCAGTATTCGGATATGATGCAAACGCTGACGCAATCGAAGCAATCGGCGCTGGAAAGCTCACAGGAACAGTTTCTCAGAACGTAGACGCTCAGGCAACGGCAACTTTGCAGGTTCTTCGCAATCTTCTCGATGGACTTACAGGCGAAGATGTTTACAAGAAAGGAATTTCAGAGCCGGATTCTTATGGAAACAAGATTTCTGCTCCTGTTCAGTATGTTGATTCAACAAAGGCTTTGCTTGCTGAAAACTCTGGAGTAAACAGTGGAAACTGGCAGCAGTACACAGCAGGAAACCGCGATTCAGGTGTAAAGAAATCGACTGCTCCTTCAAAGAAAGTTTTGCTTACAATTTACAACTCTGCGGATAACTTCCTTTCGTCTTCTTATCTTCCTGCTTTGCAGTACTACGCTCCGCTTTTGAACATTGACCTTACAGTAGTTCAGGGAGATGGACAGAACGAATCTAGCTGTCTTGACAGATTTACAAACCTTAACAACTACGATGCTTATGCAATCAACATGGTTAAGACAAACTCTGGAAGAGACTATACAGACAAGCTCAAGTACTAATAAAGTTTAATTTTGGGGCTGGATGAAAATTTCAGCCCGATTTTCAGAAGGTATTTGATTTTTTTTAAGATTGGGGATGTCTAATAAGTTCTAAATGTCATTGTCGTACTTGATGCGACAATCTCTAAATGATTGCAATATATGCATTTAGATTTTCGGGTCAAGCCCGAAAATGACAGAAAAGATACTTTTGGGACATCCCCGTTTTTTAAGCAGACAAATGAGGAGCGTTATGGACGATATAGTTCTGGAAATAAAAAATCTTTCAAAGTCATTTGCAAAGAACAAGGTCCTTGACGGTATAAATCTTACTGTAAAAAAAGGCACTGTTTTGGGGCTTATGGGCGAAAATGGAGCCGGAAAGTCCACTATGATGAAATGCCTTTTTGGTATTTATGCAAAGGATGAAGGCTCAATTTCGCTTTTGGGAAAGCCCGTGAACTTTAAAAATCCTAAAGAAGCTCTTGAGAATGGAGTCGCCATGGTTCATCAGGAACTTAACCAGTGCCTTGACCGTACTGTTACAGACAATCTGTTTCTTGGCCGCTATCCTACAAGGGCTGGAATTGTTGATGAAGCTAAGATGCTCAAGGAAGCGAACAGCCTTTTTGCTTCACTTAGTATGAATGTGAATCCAAAGACCATTATGCGCACAATGTCTGTTTCCCAAAGACAGATGGTGGAAATTGCAAAGGCGGTTTCTTATGACGCAAAAATAATAGTTCTTGACGAGCCTACATCTTCACTTACGGAGCGTGAGGTTAGCAAGCTTTTTTCTATAGTAGATGACCTTAGAAACAAGGGAGTTTCGTTTGTTTATATTTCGCACAAAATGGATGAAATTTTCCAGATTTGCAATGAGGTCGCTGTTCTTCGTGACGGAAAGATGATTCTTTCAAAGCCTGTTAAGTCAACAGACATGAATGAGCTTATTTCTGCAATGGTTGGACGCTCTTTGGATAAGCGTTTCCCGGATGTGGACAATGCTCCCGGCGAAGATTTTCTTGAGGTTCGCGGACTTACTACAAAGTATGAGCCGGTTCTTGAAGATATTTCGTTTACGGCAAAAAAAGGCGAAATTTTTGGTTTGTACGGACTTGTTGGAGCTGGACGCAGCGAGCTTTTGGAATCTTTGTTCGGAATCAGGACAATTGCTTCCGGCGAAATTATAATGAATGGAAAAAAACTTCACTTTAAAAACAGCAAGAACGCGATGGACTATAGTTTTGCGCTGGTTACCGAGGAACGCAAGCTGAACGGAATGTTTGGAAAAGATACAATCCAGTTCAACACAACGATTACGAACCTTGACAGCTACAAGACGTTCGGTGTGCTTTCAAACCGCAAGATGCAGGAGGCTGCCAACCGCGAAATAAAAACCATGCATACAAAATGCGTTTCAGCTGACGAGCTTATAAGTTCTCTTAGCGGCGGAAACCAGCAGAAAGTTATAATCGGAAAATGGCTTGAACGTCAGCCGCAGGTGTTTTTGCTTGACGAGCCTACGCGCGGAATTGACGTTGGCGCAAAGTATGAAATTTACCAGCTGATTATAAACATGGCGAAAGAAGGAAAGACAATAATTGTTGTTTCAAGCGAAATGCCTGAAATCTTGGGCATTACAAACAGAATCGCCGTTATGTCTAACCACCGCCTTGCAGGAATTGTAAATACAAAAGAAACGGATCAGGAAGCCTTGCTTAGACTTTCTGCAAAATACTTATGATTACTAGGAGCAAGCAAATGAACGAAAATACATCTGTTGCAGAAATAAAATCTTTGGATGAAGATGAAAAACTCCGCGGATATTCCGAAACTCTGCATAATCTTCGGAAAGACGGAGTAAACAAAATTGCCGACCTAAAGCAGGAAATTTTCTCGCTTAAGAAAAGCAAGATGATTGATCCTGTTGAAAAACAGCGTCTGATTTCAGAAAAAAAAGATGAAATTGAAAAGGCAAAGGTAGTCGCTGCAAAAAACAAGACTGAAGAAATCCGTTTTGAAAAAGAAGCCGTAGCCTACGCAAACACGATTTCAAAGGAATATATCGCTCAGGTTGTTCAGGCGGAAAATGAATCCATTACAAAACATAAGCAGGATTTTGCGCAGGAAGTATTAAAGATAAAATCTGAATCCGCTGAAAAAGAAAACAAACTGAAATCTTCTGGAATGGATTCCGCTGCTTTAAAAGAAGAAATTGCGACTCTGAAATATGAAACAAAATCAGCTTTGTTCGATGCAAAAAGCCGCTTGTCTTCAGCAGTTGGAAGATGCAAGGATGCAAAAAATCAGGCATTTGTAAATCATGTTCAAAAAAACAGAAGCCTGCGCAACGGAAAAAATAAGTTTTCAGAAGACTTTGTGCTTAACTTGAATGACTATATTTACAAGTTCAAGCTTTCAAAATTTTTCCTTGATAACGGACTTTACCTTGCAATTCTTGTGTTCTTTATAGTCTGCATTATTCTGGCTCCTATTTCAGGAAGCGGAAACCTTCTTTCTCTTCCGAATGTTTTTACAATCCTTGAGCAGTCTTCAACCCGTATGTTCTATGCGCTTGGAGTTGCGGGGCTTATTCTTCTTGCCGGAACAGATTTGAGCGTAGGCCGAATGGTTGCTCTTGGAGCGGTTGTTACAGGACTTGTTCTTCATCCGGGACAGAATATTGTTACTTTCTTTGGCATGGGACCTTGGGATTTTACTGCGATTCCTATGGCTGTCCGCGTAATTATGGCGTTGTTTTCTTCTGTGTTCCTTTGTGTGCTTTTCAGCGCGTTTGCAGGTGTTTTTTCAGCAAGGCTCAAGATTCATCCGTTTATTTCAACTCTTGCGACTCAGCTTATAATCTACGGACTTTTGTTCTTTGGAACAAGCGGAACTCCAGTAGGCTCAATTGACAGCGGAATAAAGGACGTTTTCGGCGGAAGATGGGTTCTTGGTGTTATAAACGGTGAGCTTGTTACATTCCCTAAGCTGATTATTCCTGCCGCCATAGCGATTGTTGTCGCTTGGTTTATCTGGAACAAGACAACATTCGGAAAAAATATGTATGCTGTAGGTGGAAACGCAGAAGCTGCAAGTGTAAGCGGAATAAGCGTGTTCAAGGTAACTTTGGGCGTATTTATTATGGCAGGAATTTTCTACGGATTCGGCGCGTTCTTTGAAGCTTTCAAGGCCAACGCAAGTGCTGGAACAGGGCAGGGCTATGAGCTTGATGCTATTGCGGCGTGTGTTGTAGGCGGAATTTCGTTTAACGGTGGAATCGGAAAAATCGGTGGCGCAGTTCTTGGTGTTATAATATTCACCAGTCTTACTTACTGCCTTACATTCCTTGGAATTGACACAAACCTTCAGTTTGTATTTAAAGGATTTATAATTATTGCAGCTGTTGCGCTTGACAGCATAAAATATCTTAAGCGGAAATAATTGTAGAAATTTAAAAAATCTTGTCCAAATAACTTTCCTCCAATTTTGCACCTTTGGGGCTGTTTAGCTTCAAGGGTGCGTTTTTTTTATTTGATTCTGATTTTTTGTGGAAGAAAATATTTGTGTGTTAGGATTTAAAATAAAAAAAGACACTAAGAAAACTTAGTGCCTGCTTGGGGAGTGAAGGATTCGAACCTACGAAGGAAAACCAACAGATTTACAGTCTGCCCCCTTTGACCACTCGGGAAACTCCCCGACTCAAGCTGCTTGTAGGACTTGGACCCACGACCCCGAGATTACAAATCACGTGCTCTACCAACTGAGCTAAAGCAGCAAATCATCAACTTGCAATTAATCAAGCCGATGAAAAGACTATATACTATAGCACGTTTTGTGTCAATATCTTTAATTTAAAATTTAGCATTTTTTTGATTTTTTCTTAATAAATGTTCCGCACGGATGAACTAAAAATAATAAAATTTGTTAAATCCATATTTGTGTGATATAATTTTTCAATAAAAAAATAAACAAGTTTTAATTTAGGAGTGTAAGAGAAAATCTACCGAAATAGCGTCTGTTTTTCTCTGCTCAAAATTTGCGTTGAAAACTTTTTATAGGAGTGCATATAAATGCCAATTTCACCTTATATAAAGGAAAAAATGTCTAGCAAAACTGCTGGCGTAATCAGAAAAATGTTTGAGGAAGGACTTGAACTTAAGAAAAAATACGGAGAAGACAATGTCTTTGACTTTAGCATAGGAAATCCAGACTTAAATCCGCCGGAAGAGATTTTTAAGTGCATAGAAGAACTTGCAAAAAATCGTGAAAAAAATTTCCACGGATATATGCCTAATCCAGGTTATCAGTTTGCAAGAGAGGCGATGGCAAAAAAAACAGAAGAAGAACAAGGCATTCCAGTTGATTTTAGCTGTGTTGTAATGTCTGTGGGCGCGGCTGGAGCTTTAAATAGTCTTTTTAAGGCGATTCTTTCAGAAGGCGACAATGTTATAGTTCCTTCTCCTTTTTTTACAGAATACAGGCATTATGTTCATAATTACGGTGGAAGTTTAATTGAAGTTCCTACAAAGCCTGATTTTTCACTTGACGTGGATGCGATTGCCGCTGCGTTAACAGAAAAAACATCCGCTGTTCTTATAAACAGTCCGAACAATCCAACAGGACGCATTTATTCAACAGAAGAAATAAAGAAACTTGCTGAAGTTTTGGAGCTTCATGCAAAAAAGTGCGGAAGAAAACCGTATCTTGTGTGCGATGAGCCTTATCGTGCGATTGTTTACGACGGAAACTCTGTTGCTCCTGTTTTTCCGGTTTATGACAGCGCAATTATTGTAACTTCGTTTGCAAAAAATTTAAGCCTTCCGGGTGAAAGAATAGGCTACATTTGTGTAAATCCTGCCTGCCCGGACAAAGATGAAGTTGTAGCCGCTTGTATTTTTACAACAAGAATTTTAGGCTATGTAAATGCGCCAGCTTTTTTTCAGCGTGTTGTTGCTAAAACTTGGAATGTAAAGGTTGACTATTCTCTTTACAAAAAACGCCGCGATATGCTTATGAATGTGCTGGACGAATCTGGTGTTGAGCATATTATTCCTGAGGGCGCGTTTTATATGTGGTGCAAGGCTCCTGAGGTTTTTGGTGCGGACGATATGGCTTTTTGCGATTACTTAAAGAAATACAATATTCTTTCTGCTCCTGGAAGCGGATTCGGCGGAAAAGGGTGGATTCGGCTTGCGTACTGTGTGAGCGAAAAATCAATTGAAAATTCAAGAAAAGCTTTTGTAAAGGCAATGAAAGACTTGGAGGAAGAAAAATGAAAATTTTAATGGTTACAGCAGAAACAGTTCCTTTTGCAAAGACAGGCGGACTTGCAGACATGGTTAGCGCGCTTGCCATTCAGCTTACAAAAATGGGGCATGATGTAAAAATTGTTATGCCGCGCTACTATAAAATCGACAGAAGCAAGCTTGTAAAACTTGAAGGTCCTATGGCAATCGCTGCTGGAACTGTAGAAACTTGGTCGGCTGTTTACACAACAACAATGCCGGGCTGCGAAAAACTTCCAGTCTATTTTATTGACCATGAGCAGTGCTTTGGAAGAGACGGAGTTTACGGTGTGCCTTCTGAAACTGACTTCCATGACAATCCTTATAGATTTGCTGTTCTTTGCCACGGAGCCTTTCAGCTTTGCCGAAAACTTGGCTGGTTTCCTGACATAATTCATTGCCACGACTGGTCAACTTGCCTTGCTCCAGTTCTTTTAAAGCATGTTTGCCGTTACTGCGGATTTGAAAAAACTGCGAGTGTTCTTACAATTCACAACCAAGGCTACCAAGGCCAGTATTCAAAAAATTCATTTCCAGCTCTTGGAATTGACTGGGGGCTTTATTATGGCGCAGGCTTTGAGCATGACGGCGGAATAAATTTCTTGCAAGCGGGAGTTTCTTCTTCCGACATGATAACGACTGTTTCGCCGACTTATGCGCATGAAATTCAAACTGCAGAAGGCGGATTCGGAATGGACGGCCTTTTGCGCGCAAGGGCTGATGTAATTAAGGGAATCTTGAACGGTGCGGATTTGCGTCAGTGGAATCCAGAAATCGATAAGAAAATACCTGCGACTTATTCAGCAAAAAACATGGCTGGAAAAGCAAAGTGCAAGGAAGAACTTCAGAAAAAAATGGGGCTGGAGGTAAATCCTGATATTCCTGTTATTGGAATTGTTACGCGCCTTGTAGATCAAAAAGGCATTGCTGAAATTTTTGCTCCGACTTACGGCTCAATTTACCAAATTTGCACGGACATGAAAGTTCAGTTTGCAATTCTTGGCAGCGGAGAAAGTTGGTGCGAAAACGAGATTTGCGCCTTGCAGTCAAAACTTCCGAACCTTAGAGCCTACATTGGATATGACGATGCTTTGAGCCATCTTATTGAAGCCGGAAGCGATTTCTTCCTTATGCCTTCAAAATATGAGCCATGCGGTTTGAACCAGATTTATTCAATGCTTTATGGAACTTTGCCAATCGTAAGAAAAACAGGCGGACTTGCAGATACTGTTGATAACTACAATCAGCAGACAGGTGATGGCACTGGATTTGTATTTGAGCAGCTTACTCCTCGTGCTATTTATGATACTGTTGGCTGGGCTGTTTGGGCGTATTACAACAAAAAAGATCATATCAAAAAAATGCAGCAGGCAGGAATGAAAAAAACATTTGGCTGGGATGAAGCTGCTGAAAAATATGTTCAAGTTTATAAAGAAGCTTTGGAACGTGGCTGCGGAATAAGACAATAAATTCTTAGAGCCGGTCAACTGAATTTTTCTCTTGAACTGGCTCTAATTGCTAAACGGCGCGCAATATGATAATCTAAACTTCACTTTTTTTAACTTGAGGAATCAAATGGCAGACGAAGAATTTGACAGCAACAAGACTTTTTTGGCGTCAGTGGAACGCTCAAAGCAGATAGAAGCAGATATTCAAGTGAATCCGCAGAAATACAGGGTTCTTACTGGCGACCGACCGACTGGAAATCTTCATATTGGACATTACTTTGGCTCTTTGCAAAACAGAGTGCGCCTTGCAAAGCTTGGTGTGCCTACAATGATTCTTATTGCCGACTATCAGGTTCTTACCGATCATGATGCGTTTGATAAAATCAGCCAGAATACAAAACAGCTTGTAATCGACTATCTTGCAGCCGGAATTGAGCCTGGTGAAAATGTTATAATTTATCCGCACAGTTATATTCCGGAATGCAATCAGCTTATGCTTCCGTTTATGACTTTGGTGAGCAATGCAGAACTTTCAAGAAATCCGACTGTAAAAGAAGAAATTGCAAGCGCGGGACTTACAAATGTTAACGCCGGAATGTACACATATCCGATTCATCAGGCTTGCGATATTCTTTTCTGCAAGGGAAATGTTGTTCCAGTTGGAAAAGACCAGCTCCCGCACATTGAACTTACACGGAACATTGCAAAGGCTTTTAACAGGAAATTTTGCAAGAACAGAGAGCCAGTTTTCCCTTTGCCGCAAGCATTGCTTTCAAAAACACCGAGCATTCTTGGTTTGGATGGAAGCCAAAAAATGAGCAAGAGCCGTGGAAACGCGATATTTCTTTGCAGCACCGAAGACGAAACCGCCTCTCTTATAAAGAAAGCGAAAACTGATTCAGAGCGCGTTATAACTTATGATCCTGAAAGCCGCCCGGAAGTTGCAAATCTTCTTATGCTGATTTCGCTTTGCACAAAAGAAGAGCCTGCTGCCATTGCTGAGCGGATTGGAGAAAAGGGAAGCGGTGAGCTTAAAAAAGTTCTTGCTGAAGCCTTGAATGAAGAACTTCGTCCATTAAGACAAAAACGAGCCGAACTTGAAAAAAATCCTGACTATATAAGACAGGTTCTTCTTGAAGGCGTAGAAAAAGCACGCGCGATTGCCATAAAAACTTTGGACGAAGTCCGCGAAGCCATGAACATGAAAATTTAGTTTTAGCTATTCTAGTTATCCTGCTGCAAAACGGCAGGATTTATTTTTGTATTTTAAAACCTGAGGCAAATATGGATTTTGAAGTAAAAGAACTTTCTATGTCTGATGGAAATGTGAATTTTGTTTATCATTGGATTCCGGCGGAAACTGAAGCTGTTGTGGTTTTGAGCCACGGAATGGCTGAGCACGCTGCACGTTATGCTCGTTTTGCGGAATTTCTTGCAAAAAATAAAATTGCGCTGATTGCAGAAGATCATAGGGGACACGGAAAGACTGGTTTAAAAGCTCAGGCTAGCGGAACTGGAATGCTTGGTTTTCTTTCTGATAAAGACGGATTCAACCGGGTAACAGAAGATATTCATGAAGAAATTTTGTATGCAAAAAAACTTTTTCCTGGAAAAAAAATTTTCCTTTTGGGGCATAGCTTCGGCTCGTTTATTGCCCAGAATGTAATTGAAAAATATGGAAATAAAATTGACAAAGCTGTTCTTTGCGGAACTGCCGGTCCTAGACCTTTGACAGTTGCCTTTGCAAATTTTATTGGCGGAATTATAAAATTTTTTGAGGGTGCAAAAAAGCAAAGCCGTTTTATGAATGTTTTGACATTCGGTCTTTCAAATTCAAAAATAAAAAATCACCGCACTGAATTTGACTGGCTTTCAAGAGACAAAGATGAAGTTGACCTTTATATAAAAGATGAGTTTTGCGGTTTTGACGCTACAAATGGATTTTTGTGTGATATATATTCAGGTTTGCGCCAGATTCACAAAAAGAGCAATATTTTGAAAATCCCCCAAAAGTTGCCAGTTTTTCTTATTGCAGGAACTGCTGATCCTGTTGGCTCTTACGGAAAGACTGTAAAAAAACTTTTTAACTGCTATAAAAAATCCGGCATGAAAAATGTTTCAATTCATCTTTATGAAGATGCGCGCCATGAACTTTTTAACGAAACAAACCGTGAGGAAATTATGGATGACATTCTGCATTTTTTACAAAGCTAGTTTTCTAGCTCTGCATCCTGCTGAACGTGAAGTCTTCTGGTTCTTTTTGCGCGTTTTGTTTTTACCTGAATTCCTGCGTCCTGCAAAAGTTTCCGCACTGCAAAATCAAGTTCTGTTCTCTGTGGATTTATAGGAAGCACAAAGTTTCTACAGATTGCCCAGGTTCTTTTGTAAATTTCTGATGCTGAATATTCACTTTGGGCTTCGAGTTTCCAGTCAGTGAGCTGCTCAACAAAATCCTTCAAAAGAAAGTAAAGCCGCTCGCCAAGCCTTGAGTCATGATTTTGCTTTACGAACTCATCGAGTTTTTTTAAATTTTCAAGATATGACTTTGCGAACTTTTTATTTTCAAGAATTAGATTTGAAGCAGCTGGCTGAAGATATTCATACAAATCAGTTTCCAAAGCCGCATTTATAATTTCAAATGAATGTCCGCCGTTTATTATTTTTAAAAACTCTTCTGTGAGCCTTGAAGGTGAAACTGGCGACAAAAGCGGGGCAGAGGTTCTGATTTTCTTTTTTAGCTTGTACGGAATTTTGCAGCCTGTTGTTGCTCCGTATTTTACAGCTCTTAGCATTCTTACGGGATCTTCTATAAAAATTCTGTCGATTGGAATTACAGGTCTTACAATTCCTTTTTTTATGTCTTCAACTCCGCCTACATAGTCAATAACCTGCTGCTTTAGAGGATCGTAGTACAGTGCATTCAGTGTGAAATCCCGGCGCAACACATCTTCGTCCATAGAGCCGAACGCATTTCCGATTGAACCATCTACAATTGAGCGGAATGTGCTTACTTCAAAAATTTTTGTTCCAAAGAAAATATGCACAAGTCTGAATCTTTTTCCGATAATGCGGGAATTCCTGAAGATTTTTTTTATGCGACTTGGAGTTGCGTCTGTTACAATGTCAAAATCCTTTGGCGTTCTTCCCCCAATAAGATCTCTTACAGCTCCTCCGACAATATAAGAGTCAAAACCGTTTTTCTTTAAGCAGTCAATAATAAAAATAGCGTCTGAATCTATTGATTCCCGTTTTATGCAATGCTCGTCTTTTGTATAAACAACGGCTTTTTTTACAGGATTTCCTTTTTCATCTGTAGAATATCTAACTAACACAGTGCGACTATTTTAATGTTCAAATGTTTTGAAGTCAATTACCCGAAAATCATTCATCAAAAAGCAAGTGGATTATTTGTTTACCGTTATTTTGTCTATTATTATGCTGACTTCTTCAATTAAAATTCCTGTGTACTTTTCGATGTTTTCGATTATGTACTGCTGAAGGCTGTGAATTTCTCCTGTGAGCTGGCGGCCGAACGGAACATCGATTGTGATTATAAGCCTGTATCCGCGGCTGTCCGTTTTTATTGAAAGTTTTTTTATCCTGATTTCCTGCGAGAATTCGTTTATGCAGTGCATTGCCATCTGGCTAAGCGCGGCTTCTGAAATTTCAATTCTGCCTTTTTTGCTGAACTCTGGAGTTACAATTGATTTTTCCATTACAGAAGTTTCTTTCTTTAAAAATTTCAGCTTGCTTTTATTTGCAATGTCCCGGAGCGAATCATGGAAAATTTGCGAGTAGCTTTTTTTTACTTCAATAGCCGGAACAGGAATTACGTGCTTGCCTTCGATTTGCCTTGAGCGGATTGCCTTTTCAATTTCCTCGCGGTTCGCAATGTCTTCGATTTTTATTATTTTTGATGGCAGCGGAATCTGAAGTCTTGTAGCGATTTTTCCAGCCATTTTTTCGCTTGTTCCGATTATGAGAAGTTTTTTGATTTTGTTTTTTTGAAGTGCTTTTGCAACATCATCACGGTGCTGCTTGTCATCAAAAAGCGCGATTCTTACAGCTCCCATGTATGTTTTTTCGTGCTTGGCAGTTTTTCCCGCAAGAATTTTATCGTCCTTTATAAGAAGTCCGTCGTCAATAATTGCCTCGATTCCGTACTTTTGAGCAAGAAGCTTTGCGCGGAAACTTTTTCCTGTTCCGCTTTCACCGACCAGCGCGAAAACTGTAAGACCTGTATGCAGCATTTTTGAAATAAAATTCATATATTAAATTATAAATTCAGCAGTAGGAATTTTCAAGAAATTTTCTATAAATTTTTTAAATAAAGGAGGAAGCTCTGCCTGAATTTCACTTGGAAGCAAAAGCGGATTGTCTTTTGGAAATTCCAGTTTCAAGGCGTGAAGAAAAAATTCGCAGCTAGAAAATTCTCCGTTTGGAATTTTTGATCCTCCGTAAAGTTTGTCTCCCAAAAGTGGAAAACCTTGGCTTGCGCAGTGAATTCGAATCTGATGTTTTCTTCCGGTTTCTATCTGGATTTTTGCAAGCGAAATTTCTTTTCCGCAGAAAATTCCTTGCGCGATTTTTTTTACTTTTGTGCAGGCATTTTTTCCCGCAATCATATCGTCAATCGTAAGTTCATTTTCTGGAAGAAAATTTTCAACTATTGCAAGGTAAGTTTTTTTTATGCTGTGATTTTTTATGTTTTCAGAAAACCATTTTGCGCCATGAAGGCTCTGTGAAAATGCGACAAGTCCCGTTGTAAATTTGTCAATTCTGTGGAGCGGTCCAGGCCTGAATGAAAGGGAAGTGATTTTTGTGTTATGCGCAACGAAATCAGCGAGGCAGAAATTTGAATTTTTTGAAGGCTGAACTTCAATTCCGCTTTGCTTGTTTATTATCCAGAGGTGCTCGTTTTTGAATGCCGTTTGAACTGAAATATTGGCATGAATTTTTGGCTGTGCATTTTTGATAGTTGCGCTTCCGTTTAACAAAAAGTCTGCTATGGAAATTTTATCTCCGCTTTTGATTCTGTCTTCTGGAACTGACTTTGCATTGTTTAGCTTTATTAATGTTTTTCTTATAAGCTTGAAAATATTTTCGGGCTGAATTCCTTTAGATTCAAATATGCGTTTTACAGCTTTGTCTAGGCGTCTTCCTTCATCATCCTCCTTTGCTTCAAATTCTATAAATTCCATGTGCCAATTATAGAATAATTTATGCTTATATGCTATAATTCTGCACATGAATTTAAAGGAACAGCTCCATTTGTTTTTTTCTCAGCCTGCTTTCTTGGCGTGCTTGTTCAGCTGGCTGTCTGCTCAACTTGTAAAAACTCTCATAAAGCTTTTCTCTGGAAAAGTTCATAGTTTAAAGGAATTGTTTGAACTCCTTTTATGGCGTACAGGAAGTATGCCGTCTAGTCATTCTGCGCTTGTAGCTACGCTTTGCACTACGATTGGATTCCGTTCCGGCGTTAACAGCGATGTTTTTATTCTTTCGCTTGGTTTTTATTTGGTTACAATCCGCGATGCTGTTGGTGTGCGCCGTGCAAATGGGCTTCAGGCTGCAATGCTTAATAAAATAGGGCGTCTTCTTGCTGCAAAAAATATAATTGAAGAAGTAAAGCCAATAAAGGAAGTCCAGGGGCATACTCCGGCGGAAGTCATTATCGGTTCTCTGCTTGGCTTTTTTATCGGACTTGCGTTCAGTGTTTAAAATGAAGCCTAACAAAGTAAAAATTTCGTTTTCCATTGCGGCGGTTTGTTCCGCTTTTATTTTTCTCTTTGCCTTTAGGAGCATTCCGGTTTTTAGAATTTGGGACAGCTATAAAGTTGTTTACGCTGACAAATCTATTTCAGAAGAAAAGGTTCTTTCATGCCTTGAAAATGCAGGCTGCCAGAATATAATAAGTCTTGGCCGGCAGCAGATTCCATTAGTTTCAGATTTTACCCCGGTTCTTCCAGATTCTTACAATGAGTATTTGACAAGCCGGCTTGGATATTTTTTTGACTACTCAAAATCTTTTTTGCTTTATTATATTCCGAATGGCTCAGGTCAGCAGATTGTAAAGGCTCTTGAAAATCTTTCGAGTGAAACCGGGCTTCAGGCTGGAATAGACGGAATTCAGCAGTATCCGTTTGCAGTTCCAGTTGTTTGCATTATAGTTTTTTTTGTTTTTTTGTATTTGTCTAAAAACAAAGTTCCATTTTTTTTATCGGCTTGCTTTAGCTTGCTTTTGTCTTTTTCCAAGCCGTTTTATCCTATTGCGGCGGCGGCTGTTTTGTATATGCTTTCATGCTATTTATCTCAGAGAATTTGGGGAAGAAAAAAAGCTTTTTCCGTGCTTAAGAAAAATCCGTATTTTATAGTTCCGCTTGCAGTTTCATTTTTTATTTCTTTGCTTTCTGGAGCGCAGGAAGGCTTTCTTATGATTTTATGCGGACTTTCTTCTTGCTCATCTCTTTTTCTTTTGGGAACTTTTGAGTCATTTATGGATTCAAGAAATTCCTTTAAAGTTGCAAAAATTTTTTCTGCTCCTCAGCTTCCGCTTATGTATCCTGCGACGGCTTTTCATACGCTTTTTTGCCTTGCGCCATTGCTTGTTTTGCTTTTTTGTTTTATTTTCGCTTCCAACTTCAGTTTTGCTTCTGGAAAAAATGTTTCGCTTCCTGTTCCTGTTGAAACTTCATCAGAAAGTTCAATTCCTTCGCTTAAGGATTTTTATTGCTGGGCTTGGAATGTGGAGTCGTTTCCGTATAAAAACTTAAATAAAAATTCCGGTTTTGAAAAAGTGCAAGAGGGAAATGTTGTTTCTGTTCCGCGGTTTGAAGAAAAAGATGGCAGAATTTTTCAGGCGGATTCAATTGTTATGAAATTCAATTCAGATTTTAAAAACCGCATTGATAAAAAAGTTGAATCTCTTGGCTACAATGCGATTGAAAAACTGATGATAAAACAAGGAGAGAATACAAGCGTTGCTTACAGCTCAAAGGAAAATATTTCCAGACGGCCTGATGGATTCAGCGCGGGTTTAATTTTGTCATGTCTTTTTGTGCCGGTTTTTCTTTTGCTTTTGTATGTACTAAAATCAAACAGGCGCAGAAGTTTGTGAACTGATTTTTTTTAAATGATTGCTGCCTGTGTTTTTTGCAGGCGGCTTTGGGAAAAAAGATAAATGAAGACTGTGAATAATTTTGTTTTGCCTGGACATCCGATGTTTCAGGATTCTGTAAGAGCTTTTTTGCCTCGGAAAGTTGTAATTCCATTCAGGCAGTCGAGCGAGGCGGAGTATTCCTGCGGATTTCAGCCGGGCGACATTGTGAGGGAAGGACAGATAATTGCTTCTCCAAAAAATTTTGCGGACGGGGCTAATATTCATTCTTCTGTTCCGGGAAAAATACTTTCTATTTTTAGATGCACGCTTCCTGATGGAACTTTGGGAACTGCGGCGGAAATTTCTACAGACGGCGCATTTTCGTATCTTGGAAAAAAACTTCCTTCTACCGATTATAATTTTTTGAATGCAGAAACTTTGCTTGAAGAATTTAAAGTAAAGGGGGTTGTGAATACATTCAGCAAAAAAACTGAATCTCTTTGCACCCAGATAAACCGCGGAAATCTTGTAAAAGAACGCTTTGTAATTGTAAGAATGTTTGACGAAGATCCAAGCCGGTTTACAGACAGTTTTATTGCAAATAAATTTACTTTGGAAGTTGTTCAAGGAGCATTGATTTGCTGCAAGGCTTTTAGCGCGAAAGGAATTGTTTTTGTTTTGCCTAAGAAATCTGATATTGAAATTTCGTCAGAGCTTTTTGGCAATATTTCTTTTTTATGCGCAAATGCTGAAACTGAAAAATATCCTTGTGGTTTTATGCAGAATTTGATTAGAACAATCCGCAAGTCTTCCAAGAATTCAGAATTTTCAAAAGTAAACAGCAAGTGCCTTTTCTTAGATCCTGAAACTGCATTTTCAGTTTTTGAAGCTGTTGTAAAAGGAATTCCTGTTATTGAGCGCTATGTTCATGTGTACGGAAGCTGTTTGAAATCCGTTGGAATGTTCAAGGCGAGAATTGGAGCTTCCATAAAAAGCCTTGTTGAGCAATGCGGCGGATTTAAAATTTCTCCTTCAAAGATTGTTATAAACGGAATGATTACAGGAATGGCGGCTTCAACTTTGGATATTCCAATTACTAAATCTATAAAGTCTTTGGAATTTGTTCCGGCTACGGAGCTTTGTGTTCAGGATGAAAAAAACTGCATAAGGTGCGGAAAATGTAGAAATGTTTGCCCGGAAGGACTTTCACCTGATTTGCTTTACAAGCATTTGGCAGAAAACTATCATCTTCCAAAAGAACTGTGCGCTACAAGTTTGCTCTGCTCCCATTGCTCTGTCTGCAACAGCGTTTGTCCTTCGCGCCTGCCTTTAAGCCAGACAATAGCTTTGCTATAAGGAAAAAAAATGACAAATACAGAATTAAAAAAACATTGTTCAAAAATAACTTTAAATCCGTTTGCAAGCGCATCTTATTCACTTGGAACAATTTCATTTGTGATGATTGCGCTTCTTCTTGTGCAAGTCGCTATGCTGGCACTTTCAAAAAGCTTTGCCTCTCTTGTTGTGCTTTTATTTGCTTTGCTGGCGTCGGTTTGCGCGGAAGCTGCCTTTTACTTTTCTAAGCGGACTGAAAAACATACTTGGAGAATTTCTGTTATACAAGGCTTGATTGCAGGACTTTTGATTCCTTCTGTTTATCCAATCTATGCAGTTTTCGCCGTTGTGTTTTTTACTTTGCTTCTTGGAAAATTTGTGTTCGGAAACTTTGCTTCGTCTTGGGCTAATTTAGTCGCGCTTTGCATTGTCACTTTGTATTTTCTAAATCCTTCTGCGTTTCCTCCGTTCTCTGTTTCTGCGCAAGACCTTCAGGCAAGAAATGCGGCGCTTTCTTTAATTCAAAGTGGAACAGTTCCTTTGCTTGAACTGGATTCTTCTATCACAGATTTTTTGAATAGTTATATTTTTAAGTTTTTTGGAATTTCAATTCCAGATGGATATGTGAGCTTATTTTGGGACAATGGTTCTGTGATTCCGGCTTTTAGATTCAACTTTATAACTTTAGTTTCTTCAATTATATTGGTTTCATTTGATATGGTGGATTACGTTGTTCCCGCTGTTTTTCTTTTTGTCTATTCATTTTTGGTAAGATTTTTGCTTCCGTTTTTTATAGGCGGAATTCCGTTCCAAGGCGACATTCTTCTTGCTCTTCTTACAAGCGGAACTTTGTTTTGCACGCTTTATCTTTTGCAATGGTACGGAACTTTGCCAATGACTTTGTGGGGAAAAATTCTTTACGGTTTTTTTGCAGGACTTATTGGCTTTCTTATAATTGGAAGCGGAACTTCTTCTGCAGGCTATGTTTTTTTGATTCTTGTAATAAATTTGCTTTCTTCTGTAATCCAGTTTTTTGAAGACAAAAATCTGTATGAAAATGTTTCCAAAAAACTTATTCCGCGCATAAAGGAAATCAGCGAGGTTTAAAATGCTTGAAGATGAAATTGAAACTGTAGATAACGAGAAAAAACTTTTTTATAAAACGCTTCTTATAAAGTGCGGAATTTTCTGCGGAATCCTTGCTGGATTTTTTGCAATTCTTGTTTTGTTTACTTTACTTGGAAGAAATTCCTGGAAGAACGGGCTAAAAAAAGAAACAGCGGAAGTTTTAAAAGACAACGGCATTGAAAACATTCAGATTGGAAATTGGGTAAAGATTAAAACTGCGCTTACAGTTTCAGTTTCTGTGTATGAAGCGTTTTCTGAAAATACTGAAAATGAAATGTATGCATTAATTGTTCGGGTCCCGACTTTGTACGGACCAGTTCCTGCTGTTTACATTTATTCAAATAAAAACGGCGCAGAGTTTATTGGCTTTTCGCACATTGCAGGAAAAACAAATTTTCATATAAAAGAGAATTCAGAAAATTCTCAAATTGAATACTGGAAAAATAAAATACCAGCGATTATAAATACAAAATTTTCCAGTTGAATTTGACTGCTTTTTTGGAAGGTTAAAATGAAAAAAAACGAACTTTATATTTATATACCTCTTTCATTTGCGCTTCTTCTTCCTGTTCCTGGAAGATTTGCCTACGGACTGATTATGATTTTTCTGCTTTATCTTATGTCTGTGTGCGGAATTCTTTTTAAAAAGTTTGCTGTAAAATTTTTTAATGCAGAGCTTCACAATGTAATTGTAACAATTATGTTAGTTTCGCTTTGTATACTTGTCCGTCAGTTTGTGATAATTTTTTCTCCTTTGACTGCATTTGTTTTAGGAATTGCATTTTTTATGCCGGCTTTTACTTCCTTTATTCTTGGAAACTTGTATTCTCCTTCTAGCTTGCCAGTCCTTTTTGAGCTAAAAAATGTTCTTGTAAAGTGCAGTTTCTTTTGTGCTTTTGCGCTTGTGTTTTTCTTTATAAGAGATGTCTTTGGATACGGAACAATTTCTTTTCCTTCAGCGAACGGAATTTTTGAAATTCAGATTTTCAGCGTGGAAAATAAAATTTTGCCTTTTTCATTTTTAGCTTCAATTCCTGGCGCGGTTGTTCTTTTGCTTTTATTCAACGTATTGTTTTTCAAAATAATTTCGGCTTTTGAAATCATAGAAACTTCACGGGTGGACTAAAATGTTTTCAGTTTTTTTCTATTATATTTCTTATGCGTCTATAGTCTTGGTTTATGGAATTGGAATGGAGCGTGCGGTGTTCCTTTCTGGAAATAAAAATTCGCTTTGGCTAAAAGCTATAAAAATGCTTATAACGGCAAGCTCTGTTTCAGCCTTGTCTTATCTTTTTGTGAATTCTCTTTTAGTTCCAGCTGAACTTTCCGAGCTTTATCCTTTTGCGGTTCTCTTGATTTTTATTCCTGTTTCGGTTTTTATAGAAGCAATTATCAGAATAACAACAAAAATCAGCGCAGTTGAATTTTCTATTTCACTTCTGTTTATTTTTGTTGCCATTACAGAAAGTTCTTCGCTTGCTGAATGTGTTTTTATAGCTTGTATATGTGTGCTCTCATTTTTTATTTTTATACCTTTTGTTTATTCTCTTTGCCGGAAATTTGATCTTTATGGCGGCAGAACTGAATGCTCAAGAAATAATTTTATTCTTGCGAGCATTGCGATTATCATGCTGATTCTTTTGTGCTGGAATGTTTCATGGCTGAATAAAGGAGTTTTTAAATGGTAGCGGCGATTCTTTTTGGACTTCTTTTTATAATTGTTGTTTCCTTTGTTTGTGTTTTTATTTTTTACATTTTGTCTCCTTCACTAAAAAAACAGGAAATTCCTTTTGAAAATTCTTTGATTTCTGAAACTGAACTTTTAGAAAAATCTAACTTTGAAGAGTTTTCTGCCGCTACAGAAAATAAGGCTGTTGTGCTATGTTCGTCTGAAAAAAATTGCGGTGAAAAAAGAATTGATTATAATGGTCCTAAAAACTGCGCTTTGTTTTTTTCTGCTTTTGACACGGAATACAATTGCAAATATATTTGCGCAGGATTTGGGGATTGCATAAAATCTTGTCCGCGCGGTGCATTGTCTATAAAAAACAAAACGGCAGTTGTAAGCAGTCTTTGCAACGGCTGCGGAAAATGCATTGATTCCTGTCCGCATAAAATTATAAAGTTGGTTCCGGCCGCAACAAAAAAAATTGCGGTGTGCAATTCATCTTTCTCAGAAAAAACAGAATGTTCAGAATTTCTTGTTGAAAAAGAAATCTTGCCTTTGGATAAGAGAGGCTTTAAATTCTGGAAAAAGTGCTATACAATATTTTGCAAAAGGTAAGCTGCTTTAATGAAGAGTAAATTCTGTCTTGTTCTAAATGCTGATTTAGAAAGTTCTGATGAAACTGCTTTGCTTGAAAAAAATTATCAGAATGTTTTTAAACCATTGCTTTCATTTTTATATTCTCATAAAGATTTTTTTATTACAATTGGATTTTCAGGACCGCAGCTTGCACATTATGAAAAAAAACACCCGGAATCAATAGAACTTCTTCATGAGCTTTCCTCTAAAAGACAGGTTGAAATAATCGGCGGCGGATATTATTCTCCGATTTTTCCTTTGCTTTTGCCAATGGACAGAAGCGGCCAGATTGAAAAAATGAATTCGCTTGTCCGCTCAACAATCGGAAAACGTCCGTGCGGAATGACTTTGTTCGGAAGCATTTGGGATTCCTGCCTTGTTTCAACTTTTCAGTCGTGCGGAATGGAATATATTTTTCTGGACAGTTCTCTTGTTCCGAAAAAACATTTAAAGTGCTGTCCGCTGATTGCAAGCGAGCAGGGAAGAAGCATAAAAATTTTTCCGTCCTATAAAAATTTAATTCCGCTTGAAAATGAATCTTTTGAAGAATGGACTTCAAGAATAAAAACTTTTGCTTCAAAAATTAAGCCTGAGCAATTTTCTTTTTCAGATGATTTTTTTGAGCCTGTGCTGTCTCTTTGCTTTTCATTCGAGCAGTTCGCTTCTTTTATGAAATCGCAATGCTTTTCTTCTATTTCTGAAAATGCAGAAGATGTTTCTTTTACAACTCCATATTTGTATTTGAAAAAATCAAAGTGCTTTTCTCCGGCTTATATTCCTGCTGGAATGAACAGTGAAATTTCCAAGTGGAGCTTGATTCCGTTTGAGCAGGTTGAAAACAAAACTGGATTTCCGCCAACAATACATGACTATTTGAATTTGTATTCGCAGAACAAGCGGCTTTATGAGCGTATGGTTTATATCAGTATGCTGGTTTCGCAGTGCAAGGGCGGAGACAAAGTTAGAAAAACTGCATCATCTGAAATGCTTTGGAAAGCGCAGGACGGAACAAATTATCTGTCGCCGGCATTTGGAGTGCCTTCCCCTGCTGAAAAAAGACAAAAAGCTTTTCGCGCTTTAAACGAAGCTGAACGTCTGATTCGCGAAGCTGCAAAAATTTTCAGAGAGTCGCTTACTTCTTTTGACTGCAACGGAGATGGACTCAACGAATATATTTGCCAGATGGAAAAATACAATGCAGTTGTTTCCTTGCAAGGCGGACAAATTTCTGAGCTTAATTTTATAAAGAACGGTGCCAACTATGCCGCAAGTCTTTCTCGGATTGAAAAATTTGATTCTGGAACGGATTTTTATAGCCGCGGATTTTTTTCCGACCATTTGATTGAGCCTGAAAAGTTTGAAAAATATTTGGCTGAAGAAACAATTGAAAGCTGCATTTTTTCCAGTTCGCAGTTTGCAGAAAAAAAACTTGAATCCAAGCGAAAAGAAATTCAACTTGAAGGAAACGGACTTTTTTCTTCTATGAAACTTCCTGTGAAACTTAGAAAGAATTTTACTTTTTCTTCAAGCGGAATTACAGTTCAGTATATTTTAAAAAATGAAAGCCCGATTGAATTGAACGCGGTTTTTGCAGTTGAACTTAATTTTGCCCAGACACGCTTTGACAAGAAATTTGAAACAGAAAGCCAGTATTCTACAGAAGCTATTTTAAATGAAACTCGCCTTCTTTTGCCTGATTCTTTTTATGCCGATGAGGGCGTTTCAATTATTCAAGTAAAGGATTCCGCGGACAAGCGCATTTTTGTGATTGAGCCGAATGAAGATTCCGGGCTTAGCTGCGCGATGATTGCATTTAAACGCCCGGTTGACAGCCTTGAGCCAAAAGTAACTTCTTCTACTTATAAAGTCGCCCTTTTTTGGAATATAAATCTTTCCGCCGGAATGGAAAAAGAAAAGACAATCAACTTGAGTGTTATGCCTCTAAAAAAATAACATTAGCGTGAAATCAGGCTATCATCTTCCTGCAAGTTTTTTCTTTAGATTCTTGTAGAACCAGGCGCGAAGTTTTTCTGCTGTCTTATAGAATGCGTACCAGTTTTTCTTTAGAACAACATCGAAGCTTCCTGGCCTGTGAATGAGTTTTCCGCCGAAACCAGTTTTAAAAAGAAACAAGCCGTGCATTGGATGGTTTTTATTTTCTTCTGGCGGGCAGCCGTAAAAATCATAAATAGGGCAACCGAATTTTTTTGCATCGCAGATTGCATTCCATTGGAGCAAGTATGCCGGCATAAAATTCCGCTTTATATTTCCTGATGCGCCGTAAAGATAAACTGCTTCTCTTTGGCAGAACAAAGTGATTATTCCTGCAAGAACGTCTGAACCATGCTTTGCAAGATAAAGTTTTACAACTGGAGCGTTTGGAGTTTCTGCGCTTGAATTTAACAAGTCAAGGTAGTAATTTTTTTGATGAAACTGAACTCCGTCGCGTTCGCTTGTCTGCATGAAAAGCTTAAAAAATTCTTCGAATGCGTTTGGAAAATCAGCGTCCTTTGCGGAATAGGATTTTACTTCAACGCCTTTTTTGGCCGCAAGCCTTATGTTGTATCTCCATTTGCTTTTCATTTCAGAAAGAATTTTTTCTTCGGATTCCAAAAGTGAAAGCAAAACTGTATCCGGCGGCTGTATGTCCGTGGCAGTTTTTTCTATGCGGAAATTTTCTTTGCTAATTTTGTTTTGCTTGAAAAACTTTTTTTCATTTACGACAAAATCGTTTCTTTCTTCAAGATTTTCAAAATCCAGTGCAGGGTCGAATCTTATGCAGATTGTGTTTTGCGGAAGAAACTTGAATATTTTTTTTGAAATTGATTCAAGCTCATTTGAAAATTTCTGGCCAAGGTTTTCTTCATTGCTGGAAAATTCTGGAGCCATTGGAATATACGCTATGCTGAATTTCTTGATTTTCAAGCTAAACGAGCGCACAAGAACTGAAAGGCATTTTTCATTTTTCTTGTATTCTTTAAAGGATTCAACTTTAGAAACATTGTCTCCATCAAAGATAAAGAAAAATGTTTTCCAGCCATGCCTGCCTTTAAAGTCTGCCCAAAATTCAGTTTGTAAAAAACGTTGCTCCTGATTTCGCATTTTGCTTTTTCCAGCTTTTTAGTGAACGATTCCGTTTTTTGTTTTTACAGTTGAAATTTGTTTTCCAGCTGCTGTTAGAGATTTTCCTCCAATCTGCACTTTGTTTTCCAAAACTTTTATTTCAACTGCAAAAAAGTCTTCCGCCTGAATTTGCTCCGGCTTGGAATTTTCTTGCGAGCCTTCAAGAATAACTTTTGTTCCGGGGTCTGCCCAAGGAGCTTCAAGCGGCTCTACGCAGTCTTTTCCGTTTTCATCTTTGTAGTCGGCGGCAAGCAGCATTCCTTTGCTTTCAACTCCGCGCATTTTTCTTGGCGCAAGGTTTGAAGCAAGAATTATATGTTTTCCAAGAAGTTCTTCTGACTTTAGGAAATCACGCAGCCCGCTTTGGATAATGCGTTCTGTTCCGCTTCCATCGTCAAGAGTTTCAATGTAAAGCTTGTCGCTTTCAGGATTGTTTTCGACCTTTGTGATTTTTGCAACTTTCAGCTCGATTTTTTCATTGAACCATTCAACCTGCTTTTCAAAAGGAAGAACTTTAATCTGCTTTTTTTCTTTTTTCTGTTTTTTTTCAGCTGGCTTTGCGTTACGGTCTTTTTGTGTTCCCGAAAATTTCTGTCTGAACGCTTCCATTGTTTTCTGGTCGAGCGGAGTAAAGAAAACTTCCGTTGGCGAAACTTCGCTTAAGCCTTCTGTGTTTCCAAGATCAGACCAGTCAAGACCTTCCGGCTTTTGCTCATCGTTAAAGCGCGTCTCGCTGATTTTCTTTCCGAAGTAAGACATGATTTTTTCTGCGAACTGCGGCATATACGGATGCGCCATAATCATAAGGTCTTTTATCATGTAGCAAAGATTGTGAATGAGTTTTGCGGCTCGCTCTGGATCTGTTTCTCTTGTTTTCCACGGCTCTGTGTCCTGAAATGCTTTGTTTCCGATGTCTGAAATTGCAAACACTTCATGGAAGGCGTCTTTTAAGTTTGCCCATTCAAGATATTCAGTTGCATTTGCCTCGTGTTCTTTTACCTGCGCCCAAAGCTCTTCGTCAACTGGAGCGTCTGGAATTTTTGAATCATAATATTTCTGCACAAAAAGAAGAGTGCGGTTTACAAGATTTCCGAGATTTCCGATAAGCTCTCCGTTGTAACGCTCGCGGAATTCTTTCCAAGTGAACTGATAGTCCTGTTTTTCCGGGCGGTTGTAGAAAATGTAGAATCTCCAAGCGTCCGCCTTGATTCCGCTTTCCTTTGCGTCTGTTCCGAATACGCCTACGCCGCGGCTTTTTGAAAATTTTCCGTCTTCGTAGTTAAGATATTCAGTTGAAGACATGTGGAACAATTTTGTAAAGTTGTGTCCGCTTCCAATTTGAGAGCATGGAAAAATAACTGTGTGGAACGGAATGTTGTCTTTTCCAATGAACTGGAACAAATCAACCGGCGGCTTGTTTTTTGCTTCTTCGCTTTCTTCGGGAAGCCACCAGCTTTTCCAGTCAAACGAAGGCTTAGAAGCTGCGATAAGTTCATCGGCAAGCTGCTTTGTTATTGAAATATATCCGATTGGGGCGTTGAACCAGACATAGAAAACTTTGTTCTCATATCCGGCCTTTGGAACAGGAATTCCCCATTTTAAATCGCGCGTGATTGCTCTTTCATTAAGTCCGTCTCTTATCCAGGCTTTTGTTATGTTTATTGCGTTGTCTGACCATCTGCCTTCTACGCTTGTTTTGTTCATCCAAGAGTCAAGGTTTTTGCTGATTGAAGGAAGGTCTATGTAAAGATGCCGGGTTTCTCTTATTTCCGGAGTAGAACCGCAGGTTGCGCATCTTGGAGATTTTAGCTCAACAGGGTCTAAGAGCGAGCCGCATTTATCGCACTGGTCGCCTCTTGCATCTTCGAATCCGCATTTTGGGCAAACTCCGTGAACGTAGCGGTCTGCAAGGAACATCTGGCATGAAGGGCAGAAAAGCTGCTTGTTTGTGTGTTCTTTTATGAATCCGTTTTTGTCCAAGTCCTTGAAGATTGCCTGAGTTATTTCTGTGCATTCTTCATTTGATGTCCGGCCGAATTTGTCAAACGCAATGTCGAACCATTTGTAGATTTCATCATGCTGCTTGTAGTAGTAATCGCAAAGCTCGCGCGGAGTTTTCTTTTCTTCTACAGCGCGTGTTTCTGTGGCTGTTCCGTATTCATCAGTTCCGCAGACATAAAGAGTTTCGTATCCACGGCTTCTGCAGAATCTTGCAAAAACATCGGCGGAAAGCATTTGTATTAAATTTCCAAGGTGAGGAATATTGTTTACATAAGGAAGGGCTGAAGTTACAAGTCTTCTATTTAAATTCTTAATATTTTCCATAATATTGCAATTATAACAAAATGAGCCTTTGTCCGCAAGGAATTTTTGAATAAAGGAAGAGTTCAATTATTTACATTGGGGATGATAAAACTGTTTTCAAAGACGCTGAAACTGATTCATTGTCTGTATTTAAATATTCAATTTTATTTTTATAGTTTGTTTTTAATCCTGTTATAAACTCGTCTGCCCAGGATGGTGCAAGTACTTTTACATTTGCAAAGTCAAGCGAAAGTACTTCAGAAGGCTTTAGAGAGTCTAAAATATATGCTTTTGCCATAAGAAAAGCTTCTTTTCCTGCTGGACGAGACATAAGAACCTGTCCGAATTTATCAATTGATAATGTCATGTTGTCCTCCGTTTATATTTCAAGTATTGCAAAACAACCTGTAAAACAATCATTTGCTGTATCGAATTTTGCTATTCCATTTTCTATTGAGCAGTACGCATTTCCTGATTGGTAATATAAATTCCATTGTTTTGATTTTACAGTATTTAATAGGTCGAATTTCGAGTTATAAAAAAAATTTACAAAAAAGGCGTAATTCTTT